>ERZ1699226.16-NODE-16-length-41961-cov-4.185925_pt1 | contig 41961 bp, 44 predicted proteins | sample MGYA00581547_ERZ1699226 | MGnify/ENA primary metagenome ERZ1699226 (study PRJEB42319, sample SAMD00040328) | human oral metagenome | material: saliva | host: Homo sapiens | study: EMG produced TPA metagenomics assembly of PRJDB4115 data set (Metgenomic analysis of...
ATATTTTGCATATCACTAACCCCCATGAACAATTTTAAAGAAGAGTCTCTCAAGACTATCTACATTTTTGTTTTCACCATCATATTGAATTTTACCTTTATCGAGAATAAGAATATGATCAGCAACCTTACTAATTTCTAGAAGTTGATGACTGGAAACCAGAATTGTCATCCCTTTTGCTTTCAAGGAACGAATAAGGTCTAGCAATTCATTTATACCATCGGGATCAAGGCCATTAGTAGGCTCATCTAGAATTAAAAATTGGGGATCAGTTAAAATGGCCATACCAATCCCAAGTCGCTGCTTCATACCTAATGAAAATTTACCGGCTTTTTTCTTTCCAGTATTTGAAAGTACAATTATTTCTAAGGTTTCAAAAATTTTGGAATCAGGAATATCATATAACAACGCTTTTGTTTTTAGATTATCAAAAGCCGAAAGATTGTGATAAATTGCAGGTGCTTCGATTAATGCACCTAATAAATGTTTGTTTTTGGATGATCCATCAAATCGAATTTCTCCACTACTTTTTTGGACTAAACCAAAAAGAATTTTCATCAGAGTTGACTTACCAGCACCATTTACTCCTAATAGACCAGAAACTGTTCCAGATTCAATTGTAAATGTGATGTTGTCTAAAATAGTCTTATCTTTGTAGGATTTTGAAAGTTGTTTAACAGTTATTTGCATTTGTACACCTCTTTTAGAATAGTTCTGTTTTCAATATAAGCTTATATTTACCTAATATCAGAAAACCACTTAATCTCCTTTCTTTCCATCCTTAGTATAAAAAACAAATTTAAGGAAAGTATCAGTTTTTTGATAAAATACAAAAAAACTATCTCAGGACTTAACTTGAGATAGCTTTCTTTTTATTTAACAATAGATTCTTTGTAGTCACACTCTTCGTTACTACAGATAACTTGCTTGCCGCCACCACGGACTTTCTTCTCGACAAGATAATCGCCTGATTTAGGACAGTTACGTCCAACAGGGATATCCCACGATGTAAATTCACAGTCAGGATAGCGATCACAACCATAGAAGACACGATTTCGTTTTGTCTTACGTTCGATGACCTGACCTTTACCACAGGTTGGACAAGTAACGCCAATTTCTTTGGTTATGGCTTTAGTATTGTGACAATCTGGGAAGTTACTACATGCATAAAACTTACCATATCGACCAAGTTTGATGACCATTGGGTGACCACAGAGGTCACAATCAAAACCAGCTGGCTCATCCTTGATTTGGATTTTTTCAATACCTTCTTCAGCTTTTTCCAATTCTTTTTGGAAAGGTTTGAAGAACTCATCAATAACCTTTTGCCACTGCTCTTTACCGATTTCAACTTTATCGAGTTTTCCTTCCATCTCGGCAGTGAATTTAACATCCACGATGTCAGGGAAGAATTCGACGATTAAGCTATTAACGATTTCACCAAGTTCTGTTGGTTCAAAACGTTTAGCTACTAATTTAACATAGTAACGACGTTGAATAACATCAAGTGTCGGTGCATAAGTTGACGGACGACCAACACCATTTTCTTCCAGCGTCTTAATCAGAGTCGCTTCAGAATAGCGGGCAGGTGGTTGCGTGAAGTGTTGTTCAGGCGTTGTCACAACCTTCTTAACCGTATCACCTTCTGCCATATCAGGAAGCATTTTGTTCTTATCAGAATCGTTGTAAACGGCCATATAACCATCGAACTTGATTTGGCTACCATTTGCAGTGAAAATGACTCCGTTTTGAGACAAGGTCACCTTCATCGTATCAAATACTGCAGCTGTCATTTGACTCGCTACAAAACGATTCCAGATAAGAGTATAGAGCTTAAGCTGATCCTTATCCAAATACTTAGCGATGCTTTCTGGTGTTTGGAAAACATTTGACGGACGAATAGCCTCATGGGCGTCTTGTGCTCCCGAACTATTTTTCACCTTGCTGCCATGTTTTGAATACTTAGAACCAAAGCGTTCTGTAATAAATTCAGCAGCCTGGTTTTGTGCCACTGGACTGATACGTGTAGAGTCCGTACGCATATAGGTAATCAAACCTTGAGCTCCTGAACCCAAATTAATTCCTTCATACAACTGTTGAGCAACCATCATGGTCTTACGTGTTCGGAAGTTAATCTTATTAGCAGCATCCTGTTGGAGAGATGAAGTTGTATATGGCAATGGCGCATTACGACGGCGTTCTTTTTTCTCTACTTTATCTACGTTAAAGTCATCACTTGTGATACGAGAGAGAACGGCTTGAACATCCTCATTATTGTTGAGCTTAAGCTTTTTACCATCTAAGCCATAGAAGCTAGCCTGAAACTTCTTAGCACCCTTCTTAAAGGCACCATCAATAGTCCAGTATTCTTCTGGTTTAAAGGCCTTAATTTCATTTTCACGGTCAATAATAAGCTTAAGCGCTACTGATTGTACACGACCTGCAGAAAGACCTTTCTTAACCTTCTTCCATAGAAGCGGTGAAATAGAGTAACCCACAATACGGTCCAAGACACGACGAGCTTGCTGAGCATCTACCAAGTCCATGTCAATGGCGCGTGGCTCTACAAAGGCATTTTTTACTGCATCTTTAGTGATTTCGTTAAAAACGACACGATTCTTATCATCTGGCTCTAATCCAAGAATATGTGACAAATGCCATGAAATGGCTTCCCCTTCACGGTCCGGGTCACTTGCGAGAAAGACTTGCTTGGCTTTTTTAGCTTCTTTCTTCAATTCATTGATAAGAGGTCCCTTACCACGAATATTAATGTACTGAGGTTCGTAGTTGTTTTCAAAATCAATAGACATACTTGATTTTTTCAAATCACGAATATGCCCAACAGAGGCTACAACTTTATAGTTGCGGCCAAGATACTTCTCAATCGTTTTCGCTTTAGCAGGAGACTCCACGATGACCAAATTTTTCTTTGGTGTCGCTCTCTTTTTAGTCGCCTTTTTGGCTGTCGTTTTCTTTGTTGTTTTAGTTTTCGTTTTTGTTGTCGTTGCTGTCGCCATAGACTATTTCCTTATAATGTTATAAACTGGCTGCGCCACTCATCTGTCTAAAATCTAGTCACAAGACATTAAAAAATGAAACATCTTGGACCGAGCAACTAACATGATACCTTCCTTTTCTTTAACTGTCAATAAAAAACTTTATCTCTATAGGAGAACTTTGATTTTCAAGAAAACTCTGAAAGGATGTCAAACCCTGTCGTAATGCACTTTGCACCCTCCTGAATTAGGTGATGGCATCCATCTGACTTTCCATCTAAAATATTTCCTGGAATAGCAAAAACATCTCTACCTTCTTCCATGGCACGCTCACAAGTAATCAGACTTCCTGAGCGAAGCTTAGCTTCTACAACCATAACTCCTTGACACAATCCAGAAATAATCCGATTGCGTTCAGGAAAGTGGTACTTGAGAGGCTGTTCACCTGGTCCATATTCTGTAAGAACTAAATGATTTTTTGCCATATAGTCCTGCAAAGCTTTATTTTCTTTAGGATAATAAACATCAAGTCCTGTCCCGATAACTGCAATCGTGTTCCCCTTATTTTTCAAGGCCTCCATATGCGCACAAGTATCAATCCCACACGCCAATCCACTCACAATAGTAAAGTGATTCCCAAGTTCACTAACAATTTTACGGACAGACTGTTTGCCTGTTTCAGAACACTTTCTTGCCCCAACAACAGCTAGCTTTGGTTTACTCAGTAAATCAAGATTCCCCTGATAATAAAGGAGGACAGGAGGATTATAGGTATACTTCAGCTCAATGGGATATTCATTATCAAAAATCGATAACGTAGGAAAATGGTCGAATTGTTCTTTGAGTTGCTTAATATCTAAACTCTTATACTTTTCCATAAAAAGAACGGCATTTTTAGACTTGGATACCACTGCCATATCACGTAAACTCAATTTTCTATCTTGAGTCTTTTGATAGTCCAAAATATTTAAGATATTCAAATTCGTCAACCCAGCGGCTTTAAGTTTAAAAAGTTCAAAATTATTCATATAGATACCTCCTTTTCATTATTCGTAACAGAAAAGAAAAAAGCTCCATTATGGAACTTTCCGTGATTACAAATCATTTTCAGAAGCAAAATAAGACGCCGCGCCTAGTAGGTTACTATCGTTATGGAAATGACAGGCTTGAATAGTTATGGGCTCAAAACCTAATTCAGGCTTATCCTTAAATAACTCCTCATAGGCATCACTTATTCCTTCTATTAAAGTACCTTGCCTACTGATACCACCACCGATAACAACTTTCTCCAACCTAAAGAAGCTCTGCAAATTTAGCACAAGAACAGCAATTTCATGACAATAGTCTTTAAATAAAAGATTTAGATCTTCCGACTGATTTCCCTCTATAGCTGAGAATACGGCTGGACCATCGTCTTGATTTAACCCAAGTAATTGACTGGCTTCATGAACAAAGCCTACTGCAGACCCCTTATTATCGACAAGGCTTACTAAGCCATGCATAAACAATTCCCACTGGAAAGGTAGAGAGGTTTGACTCATACTTTGGGGACTTGGAACTCTCAGATATTGGGTGACTGACAGAGATGATAACAAGTCCTCCTGTGAGACAAGTCCTAAACCAACACCAGTACCTAAAACCAAGGCTGCCCCACAATCTAAGTCTTGTAGACTTCCATATCTGGCTTCAGCCAAGGCTGCTGCGTCTGCATCATTGATAACCTTTACAGGTAGTTGAAATGTTTTAGTCAATCGTGACCCAAGAGGAATAGCCGTTAAATAAGGGATAAGACCGCCCTTGAAAATGAAGCCACGTTTACTATTTATTTCGCCAGGGCACGCAATGGCAATCCCAGAAATGATATCCTTGTGAGACGAGACAATATGCTCTAAAGTCAACCAAAAGCCGTCTAACGTTGTTGGCGTTGACACTTTAGATTGATTGCTAATCTTAAAATCATCATCAACTAACCCAAACTTGATAAAGGTTCCTCCAATATCGATAGCTAAAATCACGCCACTTCACCTACTTTTTATTATTGACTTTATGGGTTCAAAGCTTCTTCTATGAATTGGAGTAACACCAAAGTTATCTATGCCAGTCAAATGATCCTTAGTACCATAGCCTGCATTTTTGGCAAATGCGTAACCAGGAAACTCCTGATCATAGTCAGCCATCATCTTATCACGGGTTACCTTTGCTACGATAGAAGCTGCCGCAATTGATAAAGAATTAGCATCCCCTTTTATAATTGATGTTTGTCCTATTGGTAGGTCCAAAGTCATGGCATCAATTAACAAATGTTCTGGTTTGGGACTAAGTTTTTCAATAGCTTCAGTCATAGCAAGCTTGGTTGCTTCATAAATATTGACATCGTCAATCACATGATTGTCCTTTATACCAATCCCGACGGCTACCGCTTCCTTCATGACCTGCTTATAAATAGCTTCATGTTTTGATTTTGGTATTTTTTTACTATCATTAAGACCTTTTATTTTGCAAAGCTTTGGTAAAATCACCGCTGCAGCTACTACTGGCCCAGCCAAAGGGCCACGTCCAACTTCATCAACACCTGCAATGAGTTCAACTCCCTGAGCATAAAGCGATTTTTCATAACTGAGCATCATCTCTAAGCGTTCTTCTTCAGCAATCTCAGCTAGGATAGCTTTACGGCGTTGCTTAATGGCAGTCTGTACACCAGATCGACTATCTTCCTCAAAACTTGCCCATCGGTGATCGTCAAGGTCTGTCAAAGTGACCAATTGCTCTTTGACTTCTTTAATTGTCGCCATCAGTATCGACCCCAACAATATCAAGTGTGTAACGTCCTAGTTTTCCATCACGAACTTCTTTGACAAATAGATTATAGAAACGGTCATAATCTTCACGGAAGCCAAGTTTTCGAGTCATTTCCATAATGATTTCTGGTGCCTCTTCTTCAAGGTCAATCCCTTTAAAGCGTTCCTCTAAACGTTCAGGATAGTAAGTTTTAAAATAGTTAAGGCCAAAAATCGTAACTTCATCCATTGGCAAGAGCTGGTCCTTGATGGCACCGGTCAAAGCAAGTTTCAAACCGACCAATTCATCTTCAAACTTAGGCCACAAAATCCCCGGAGTATCCAGAATTTCCAAATCCTTATTTGACTTCAACCACTGTTGACCTTTTGTCACACCAGGTTTATTTCCTACAACGGCAATTTTTTTACCAGCCAAACGATTCATCAAGGTAGATTTCCCAGCATTTGGAATCCCAATAATCATGGTTCGCAAGGTCTCTTTCTGAATACCACGTTCACGAAGTCGTTGAATCTTGTCAGCCATAAGACTCTTAGCAGCATCTGTCACCAATTTAACTGTAGATTGTTCCTTGGAATTGATGGCCAAGGTTTTAATTCCTTGATTCTCAAAATAGCTACGCCACTCTTTTGTACGATTACTATCAGCAAGGTCAGCCTTATTGAGAATTAAAAGCTTTGGTTTATCGCCAACAATTTTAGTTAGCATGGGATTTTGACTTGACAGTGGCAAACGTGCATCCACTAAAATTGTTACAAAATCCACATGCTTAAGATTTTCCTGAACTTGTCGACGGGCTTTGGACATGTGACCAGGGAACCATTGAATAGTAGCCATGTTTATCTCTCCTCTTTATTTTCTTAGTAAAATATGATTTAAACTCTTTAAAAAAAGCCAAAGACTTGGCTTTACTTTACTTATATTATATCAGATTTAGTTTAAGATGCCCAATCGATAAAAGTTGACTAAGCCTCAACAGGCATAAAGTTACCAACAATTTTACCAATAATTCGAGGATTTTCGTCATAGGGTGCGAACTTATCACCATAACGTTTATTGAGAGAAACTAAACGTAGCCCATCTTCCTCTCGATAAACTTTTTTAATATAGGTTTGCCCATCCCAGTCTACAGCATAAACAGCTCCATCATAATCAAAACCTGTTTGTTTGATTAGCACTACTTCACCATTTAGGTAGGTAGGTTCCATAGAGTCTCCAAAAACCCATGACGCAAAATCATGATCCAATTCTTCATCATAGAAAACTTCATCATAATTGCCATCACCAAAGTAAGTGTAACCAGTTCCGGCTGATAAACGCTCGAAAACTTTGTATGAGTAAAGCGGAATAACAGGTGCTTTTTGCTTTTCTGCTTCTTGCTCTTCTAGGAGAGCCTTAGTGAGTCGCAAAGCTTCTTGGCGATTTTCCTCATTTAATTCCAAGTAGACTTCTACAATCTCATGTTCAGACAGAAAATAGGTCTCAGCTACACCAAAAAGTTCGGCCAAAACCGAAAGGTTCTTTTGATTAGGTTTCGTCTTACCATTTTCCCAATTAAAATAAGAGGAGCGTGAAATTCCTAGATGCTTAGCTACTGATGCTTGGCTCATTCCTTGTGCTTCTCGAATTTCCTTAAGTCTTTGTCCTGAAAACATGGCTACCTCCGTAAGTTAATAAACTAACATAAGTTTATCAAAAAAAGCAGTTGTTTTCAAGTGAAACTAACTACTTTTACATTTCTCTTTTATCTCATTCTTTAACTAAAAATCCTAGATGGTTAAGTGCCTCTTCAATATAATCTATATCTTGCTCACTATCTGCTTCGACAAGATGATAATGAACACCGTTTGTCAAATCAGATAAGGGGCGAAAGTCATTTGACGAGGCTTGGTCTAAAAAATGACTAACATCTCGACGACAAGTCAATTTCAACAAAGTCTGAATTTCTCCATAAACTGGATGATCTATCATGATATTTTGAATACGGCCTCCATTATCAACAATAGCCAAAAGCTCATCCTCCATATCGGACACTTTATGATTCACCTTAAATAGTCGATGTACATAAGAATTGTTATCGCTACTTTTATAGATATATCCTCTATTAGTTGAAATAATCTGGGCACCATCTGCACGCAAGAGTGCAATATCTTGAACAATGATTTGACGTGTCACACCAAAATGCTCCGCCAAACTCTGTCCATTCATTGCCTCTTTAGCTCCCTTTAAGAGTGCCAATAATTCTTGTTTTCGATTTGAAGCCATAGACCACCCATCCCTCTTTCAACTAGCGTATTTTTCGAATACTTTTGAAAATCGTTAATGCTATAACATAGTCTATCATACTATGGACAATAGTACCAAAACCAACTAAAACAAAGAGAACATAGAACAGTTTTTGGAAATCCTCACCAGTTACAGAATAAAAAATCACGCAAGCAAGAACTTCACCTATGGCATGGATAAGTCCTAAAACAAAGTTAAAAAGTAATGATGATTTATGGTTTTCTATCGTTTGTGGAAATTTTTTCAAATAGAGTGCGCCTAAAAAGCCAAATATAATATGAGAAAAGGCTCTAAAAACAACAACAATCGGATAGCCAGCCATAAAGTATCCCAAACTAGAAGCTAAGATAACAAAAGCAGTTACCCAGGGAGATATAAACATAGCTAGAAATATTGGAACATGACTCCCCAAAGTATACGAAGCCGGTGGGATGATCAGTTTAATTGGCATGATACTTGGGATAAGGATAGCAATTGCAGTTAATAAAGCTGCAAAGGTCATTTCTTGAATTCTCTTTTTAGGTTTCATAATCTACTCCTTTTTATTGTATATACATTAGTATATTACAGTGTATAGTTATATAAGTCAATAATTTTCAGAAAAAAACACTAGAGCAAAGTGCCCTAGCGTTCTAAGTTTCTTATTTACGTTTTTTCTTAGCTTTTTTCATCTTATTAGCTTGACGCTTCATCGCATGTTTCATGGCAAATGAACCAACCTTACCTTTAAGGCCACCACCAAGCATTTGGCTAAGATCCATATTTCCAAGATCTGGCATACCAGCGCCACCCATCATGCCTTCGAGAGCAGACATATCCATATTACCCATATCAGGCATATTTGGCATGTTTTTTGGCAGATTATTTGGGTTAAGACCCATTTGACGCATCATTTGCTCCATATCACCAGACATAACACCTTGCATCATTTGTTTGGCTTGGTTGAAGTCTTTAATAAACTTATTTACTTCGATGAAGGTATTCCCTGAACCATTGGCAATACGGCGACGACGACTTGGTGTCAAAAGATCTGGATTTTCACGTTCTTCAGGTGTCATAGATGATACGATGGCACGTTTGCGCGCAATCTGTTTCTCATCTACTTTAACATTAGCCAAGGCTGGATTGTTAGCCATACCTGGCAACATCTTGAGCAAATCCTCCATTGGACCCATATTTTGTACCTGGTCTAATTGGTCAATGAAGTCATTGAAGTCAAAAGTGTTTTCACGCATCTTTTCAGCCAACTCAAGAGATTTTTTCTCATCGTACTCTTGAGAAGCTTTTTCGATAAGGGTAAGAAGGTCACCCATACCCAAAATACGACTTGACATACGGTCTGGGTGGAAAGTCTCGATATCCGTAATTTTCTCACCAGTACCCGTAAATTTGATTGGCTTGCCGGTAATCTCACGAATAGAAAGAGCCGCACCTCCACGGGTGTCCCCATCAATTTTAGTAAGAACAACACCAGTGATATCTAGCTGTTCGTTGAACTCCTTGGCAACGTTAGCAGCTTCCTGACCAATCATGCTATCCACAACCAAGAGAATTTCGTTTGGATGAGCAAAATCCTTAATATCATGCAATTCTTGCATGAGAGTCTCGTCAATCTGCAAACGACCAGCCGTATCAATCAAGACATAGTCATTCTTATTGGCACGCGCTTGTTCCAAACCATTATTGACAATCTCAACTGCTGGTGTCTCTGTTCCCATATCAAAAACAGGAACATTGATTTGTTGCCCCAAAGTCTTCAATTGATCAATGGCTGCTGGACGATAGATGTCCGCCGCAATCATCATTGGACGAGCTTCTTGTTCCTTAATCAGCTTATTAGCCAATTTACCAGCAAAGGTCGTTTTACCAGCCCCTTGAAGACCAACCATCATAATGATTGTTGGAATCTTTGAAGATTTCTCAATTTCAGATGTTTCAGACCCAAGAATCTCTGTCAATTCTTCATTAACAATCTTGATAATTTGTTGTGAAGCATCAAGAGTATCAATGATTTCGTGACCTACAGCACGTTCACGAACACGTTTAATAAATGTCTTAACGACTGGTAGCGCTACGTCTGCTTCAAGAAGTGCCAAACGAATCTCTTTAGTGACTTCTTGAACTTCTTTCTCTGAAAGTTTTCCTTTACGTCTTAAATTTTTGAAAACGCCTTGCAAGCGTTCCGTTAAGCTTTCAAAAGCCATATATCATTTCCTCTCTTACTTTCTGCTTGGGTCTAATCTCTATTATCGATACTGCTGAGCACAGCAATTTGTTCCTGAAGATAGCTATCGTCTGGATATTTTTCCATGATATCATCAAAAATTTGGCTACGAACGATGTAATCTGAATACATATGTAATTTCATCTCGTAAGCTTCTAAAATCTTCTCAGTACGCTTGATGTTATCATATACTGCCTGACGACTCACACCAAATTCCTCGGCAATTTCTGCCAAACTGTAATCATCCGCATAATATAGCTCAATATAGTTCATCTGCTTATCTGTCAAAAGTGCAGCATAGAACTCAAAAAGGGCATTCATGCGATTGGTTTTTTCAATTTCCATAAGCTCCATTTTACCATAAAATCATGGTGTTAGCACGATTCTTGTGCAGAAAAAAGTAGTGACTTCTAATTGTTCTCCAAATAAAATTCAAAACGGTCACCAACATAGTAACTTCGTACATATTCGAAAGCCTGACCGTCTTGGAGGAAGGAAATTTGTGTCAGACTCAAGAGAGCATCACCAGTCTTAACCTTGAGGTGCTTGGCTAAACTACTATTGGCCAAACTAGCTGATATGGTCTGCTGACTTTTCCCTATTTCATAGCCATTATCGGTCAGAGTCTTGAAGAAATGTTCCGTAATTTCTGACTCCTTAAAACCTCGGATAATTTTCTCAGGGATACTGGCAATCTCATAGGCAACTGGAAGATCATCCGCAAAGCGAACACGTTCCATACGAATCACATAGGACTGTGGTAAGACACCTAAATTTTTGATTTCAAATTCATTGGGATGCACACGTTTATATGAAATAAGCTCACTAGACGGTTTCTTACCTTGAGATTTAACAATCTCTGTGAAACTCGTGGTTCCACGCATCTTTTCCTTAACTCGACTGCTAGCCACAAAAGTACCACTGCCTGGCTTACGCTCTAAAATCCCCTCATCTACTAAAAGTGTTATGGCCTGACGCACAGTCATACGACTCACATCAAAAGTGTCGCAAAGATCTCGCTCGCTAGGGAGACGTTGCCCGATTTTCCAAGTGCCGTCATCAACATCTGCCTTAATCTTATCATGTATGCGAATATATGCTGGTAGCATCTAATACCCCCTTCTTTACCCCTATTTTACAAAAAAACTAATAGAATTGTAAAGGTGACGACAAGACTTACAGTTTATCGTATAAATCTAGGTGCTAAGTCCTTAAAATTGTGATACAATGATTGCATAAGAGTCCATTTGTGACGTAAAAAGAAAGGGTAATAATGACTGACATTTCTACTTTGAATGATGTGCAGAAAATCATTGTTCTAGACTATGGTAGCCAATACAATCAGCTGATTGCACGTCGTATTCGTGAATTTGGCGTTTTCTCTGAATTGAAAAGCCATAAAATTACCGCTGATGAAGTCCGTGCCATCGATCCTATCGGTATCGTACTTTCAGGTGGTCCTAACTCTGTTTATGCCGAAGATGCATTTGGTATTGACGAAGAAATTTTTGAACTTGGTATTCCAATTCTTGGTATCTGTTACGGAATGCAACTGTTGACCCACAAACTTGGTGGTAAAGTTGTTCCTGCTGGTGAAGCTGGTAACCGTGAGTATGGCCAATCAACACTTCGCCTTCGTGCCCAATCAGAACTCTTTGCAGGGACTCCTGAAGAACAAGTCGTTCTTATGAGCCACGGTGATGCTGTTACAGAAATTCCAGAAGGTTTCCATCTTGTTGGTGACTCAGTAGATTGCCCATTCGCCGCAATGGAAAATACTGAGAAAAACTTCTACGGTATCCAATTCCACCCAGAAGTTCGTCACTCTGTATATGGTAACGATATCTTGAAAAACTTCGCTTTCGGTATCTGTGGTGCCAAAGGTGACTGGTCAATGGCTAACTTCGTAGATATGCAAATTGCACAAATCCGTGAAACAGTTGGTGACCGTAAAGTCCTTCTTGGACTCTCAGGTGGAGTTGATTCATCTGTTGTTGGTGTCCTTTTGCAAAAAGCTATTGGAGATCAATTGACATGTATCTTCGTTGACCACGGTCTTCTCCGTAAAGGTGAGGGTGACCAAGTTATGGAGATGCTCGGAGGTAAATTTGGCCTTAACATTATCCGTGTTGACGCTTCTAAACGCTTCCTAGATCTCTTGGCTGGTGTTGATGATCCTGAGAAAAAACGTAAAATCATCGGTAACGAGTTTGTTTACGTCTTTGATGACGAAGCAAGCAAACTTAAAGGTGTAGACTTCCTAGCTCAAGGAACACTCTACACTGATATTATTGAATCAGGTACCGAGACAGCTCAAACAATCAAATCTCACCACAATGTTGGTGGTCTTCCAGAAGACATGCAGTTTGAATTGATTGAACCACTTAATACCCTCTTTAAAGATGAAGTACGTGCCCTTGGTACTGAAATGGGAATGCCTGACGAAGTTGTTTGGCGTCAACCTTTCCCAGGACCAGGACTTGCCATCCGTGTTATGGGTGAGATCACTGAAGAGAAACTTGAAACTGTTCGTGAGTCTGATGCTATCCTTCGCGAAGAAATTGCCAAAGCTGGTCTTGAGCGTGATGTATGGCAATACTTCACTGTTAACACAGGCGTTCGCTCTGTCGGTGTTATGGGTGATGGCCGTACTTACGACTACACTATCGCTATCCGTGCTATCACTTCAATTGACGGTATGACAGCTGACTTTGCGAAACTTCCATGGGAAGTTCTTCAAAAGATTTCTGTACGTATCGTTAACGAAGTTGACCACGTTAACCGTATCGTCTACGATATTACAAGTAAACCACCTGCAACTGTAGAGTGGGAATAAAATATAAACCTAATTTAAAGTGACTTGATTGATTTAACAGCATTTTGAATTGTTTTAAAACGCTAAAATCTAATTAATTATATTTGGTTCCCCACCAAATACCCCACCAGAATTTCTTTCTGGTGGGGATTTTTTATATCTTATTTAAAAAATAAACCAATAAGCAATGATACGGGGTCAGAAAAATTTTTGCTTTTAAGATGAGAGTAGCTCATAGTTTTTCCTCGAGTTCTGTTTATGTGATTACTTACAGTTTACACCAATGAAAAGCTATGAGTTTTTTGTTGCACTATATTTTACAATTTATCAAATAAAAAAACATCTTGCTTATGCTTACAGATCCATCATTTAATGGTTGTTTGACCAATCTTATATCTTCTAGCAAGATAATCACAGACTTCTCTTCGTTTAGATAGAGTTGAACTACTCTTAGTTTTTTCAACAGATTTTGGACTTCTTTTGGGTGGCAATTCACTTCTAGTGAATTATAGTATTTTCACTGTCCACTGTAAGTGGGAGTATATCACCTTCACCGTCTCAGAGGATAGGAATTAAAAGAAGATTTCAATAGAAAAAGGATTCTGCATTGAAAAAGAATCCTTAATTTCTTATAATCCCATCAAATAATTTCTTCAAATTCCCAAAACTCACCACTGGAAAGACGAGTCCGGAGTAGAATAAGAGCACGGTGTTTAGAAAATCTACCAAGACTGAAATCCGTTGGAAGCGGATGGTCAGTCGAATCATGACAAGATAATAGCCGAGGAAAATCAGGAAACCAATCAGTACCACGAGCAGTCCTTGGAAACTGATGACCTTAAAAGAAAAGTGAGTTGGTAAACCCTGATGAATCAAAAGCAGAGCAATCCAGAAGATCAAAGACAACCAAACAAAGTAAACCACTGCTCGTTGCAGGTAAATTCTATACACTGATTGCAAAGCATACTGGGTGCCAAAAGATTGCCCAGACCGAATCTCGTACTCCAACTCTTCATTTCCCAAGGAAACCACATGGGTCAAGATGAAATAATAATAGAAATAGGTCAACTGAAAGTCAGAATTTCCCCTCAAAAGGCTATAAAAACCAAGAATGAAAATGACGTGGTAGAGGGTGTCAAACAGGGTATCCGCCCAGCGTCTCCTGCGAAAGAGATAAAATCGCTTCACTTCATTATACATGGAACAAACTTCCCTTCTTTTTGGCATAGGTCAAACAAGTTTGAAAGCACAAGTAGCCCAAGAGCCAGTAAAACAAACCGTAGCCCAGTAATAATAAAAGAACGAACCAACTTGGCTGTCTGATAAAACTCACCAAGAGATGAAAAGGCAAGAAACAAGATAAAGTAGCAATCAAATGACTCGATTGCTCCTCAAAACCAACCAAAAAGAGAATCCCGTAAGCAAGGAGGCTAGTAATACTGGAAATTTTTGTAAAGACAAAGGAAAAACTGGCAAAGAGAAAGCCCAGACCATAAAGGGATACAATGGCCACAAAGGACAGAAGAAAGGTAACAAAAGTATCGACCCAGTCACTAGGAAAGGCTATCTGCTGAACCAAGGTAACTAAGCAAAACAAAGGAATGCCCTTGACCAAGTCCAACAAAATCTGTACGATAATTTTGATAAAAAGCATGCCAAAGATACTCCGCCGACTCTGAATCACGTTGATAATGGTACGGTCTGCAATCTCATCTTCGATAAAATAGGTCGGATGAGTGATACTGTGGCTAGAAAAATACCAAGTAAAAAGCAATATAAACAGCTCAAAAGTATCTTGCTGACTGTCAAAATAGTTCAGAAAACCCGTAACCAGAAAGAAAATTCCCAGATTGGCAAAGAGAAGATTGACTTTGAACTGTTTGTATTCACTGAGTTGGCGACTAAACTCTCGCCCAATCGCTGCTAGCATCATTTGAGCACCTCATACAGCAAATCTTCCAAAGAGGCAGATTCTCGGGTGAACTGCAAGACTTCCGTTTCTTCTAGCAATAGCCGATAAAGGTCTGGATTTCTGGTCTCTACCGAAATCCCATCATCAAGCACCTTGTAGTCCAGCTCAGGATAGCTTTGTCTCAGTACACTTTCTGCACTCTTATCTAGAAGCAAGTGATAGACTTCATGCTGGTGGACATTGCCAAAAATCTCTTCAAAGGTTCCGTCACGATAAAGCCGCCCCTCCTGAATTACCACCACCCGAGTGCTGACCTTCTTGATAAAACTAGCGTCATGACTGGTGATGAAAATACTTGCTTGATGGTAACGAGCATAATCCTGCAAAAGAGTCATCAGCTGTTTTTTTGCCAGCAAATCTAGCCCATTAGTCGGCTCATCCAAACAGAGTACTTTCGGTTTCTGTACTAAAGCTAAGATTAAGGTCAATTTCTGACGGTTGCCCTGGGACAGTTCTGAAACCAGCGTGTCCTTATAAGGGGTAAAAGCCAGCTGGTCACACAAGACATCCACCTCTGCCTTGATATGAGACAAGGCAATCCCATTCAATCCTAGAAAATATTGAAGATTTTCCATAGCTGTCAAATAACTGTACAACCCCTGCCCGCTCTCCAAGACAAACTTGACCAGCGAGTGGATTTTCTTGGAGCGATTAGAAACGCCATGAACACGAACCTCGCCCTTATCCTGCAAAAAAATCCCTGCCAAGAGCTTGATAAAAGTCGACTTACCGGCACCATTGCCACCAACGATGGAGAAGATTTCACCTGAATCCGCTTGAAAATCAGGAATGTCTAACACCAACTTCTTGTGAAAACTCTTTTGAACTTGTGAAAATGTTATGTTAGTCATTTAAGATAACCCCTTGATTTGGAAGATTCCCTTTGATTTTTTCAATATCTATATTTTCAGTATTATATCGTTGCTTTAAAAGCATTTTGACAGATTTTCTTATTTCTTATACTTTCAAAAAATTGAAACTATATTTCAGATACTTCATATAGTTCGCCTCTAGACTTATTATATAGTATTGTCTTTTTATTTCCCTTGAATTGTCAAATTAAGTGCATACTTTCCCCATAGAATACTTCATAAGGTGTTTTCCAGTTAAGACATTGATGCATATCTATCTTAAACTCTGTTTTTTGTGCTGGACAGTATACGTTTTAATGAAATTATAAACTAACAAAAACACCATCGATACAAATATATCGATGGTGTTTCTCTACTAGACCACTTTCAAAAAATGATTTAAGTGACTTATACCACACCACTCTTCAAATAATCACGATAATATTGAGTGAGATATGTTTACTTAGTGAAATCCAATACTTTACGTCCTTGAATTTCACCTTTTTCCATTTGATCAAAGACTTCTACCGCTGTATCAACAGGAACAGTTTCAACAACCGGTACTACCAATCCTTGTGCACCGAAGTCGAAGGCTTCTTCTAAGTCTTTACGTGTACCTACAAGAGATCCAACAACACGGATACCATCTAGAACTGTTTTGACAATTGAGAGCTCCATATATTCAGATGGGAGACCAACCGCAACGACTGTTCCACCAGCACGTACACTATCGATAGCCTGGTTGAAAGCAACCTTAGAAACCGCTGTTACAACAGCACTGTGTGTACCACCAGTTTTTTCTTGGATATAGCCTGCTACATCTTCAACTTCTTTACCGTTCACCACTAAATCAGCGCCAGATTCTTTAGCCAAATCAAGTTTATCTTGGTTGATATCAACAGCTACTACTCGTGCATTGAAAACCTTCTTAGCATATTGAATAGCCAAGTTACCTAGTCCTCCAGCACCATAAATAGCTACCCATTGACCAGGTTCAACTTTAGCTTCTTTAATAGCTTTATATGTTGTAACTCCCGCACAAGTAATAGATGAAGCTTGAGCTGGATTAAGTCCTTCTGGAACTTTCACAGCATAGTCAGCAGTAACCAAAGCATAGTCACTCATACCACCATCAACACTATAACCAGCATTTTTTACAGAACGACAGAGTGTTTCACGACCAGTTGTACAATATTCACAGTGGCCACATCCTTCGAAGAACCAAGCAATTGATACGCGATCACCTTTTTTAAGTGTCTCAACACCTTCGCCAACTTCTTCAACAATACCAATTCCTTCGTGGCCTAGTATACGACCTGGTACTTGGCCAAAGTCTCCATGAGCTACATGAAGGTCAGTATGGCAAACGCCACAGTACTCAACTTTAACCAAAGCTTGACCATGACCAACTACTGCTGGTTTTTCATGATCAACAACTTCAACACCTGTGCTTGCTTGATTAACAACAACTGCTCTCATTTTTATTACCTCCATATGATAACTTTTAACACCTTCATTATAGCGCTTACATAAAGAATTTCTTAGCTTGCAAAACTCTCTATACAAGTTCAATAGTTCAATAAGTACTAGTTCTGCTGCTGATAGTGTTAAGGTTCAATCATTTCCAAGATATCTATACTGTCTCACAAGTGGCTTGGAATCAACTAGGCTGACTTCAAAATGGAAATACTGATTGCGTCCATCTCTGGCATTCTCTTTATTTAGTAGAAAATAATTCTTTTGACTGATAGCTAGCTCCCTCATAATATCATCCGTCAAAAAGGTTAAGGGAATATCCATGGCAGAATAGCGATAAAAGTCTTCTTCAAATTTTAAATAGCTATCAGAAAAATAATCAATTTGAAGTTTATCATCATAAATTTTTCTCTTCCTCATCTATGTTTTCAACCCCCAAACTAATTTCTAATATATCCTTTGTTCGAATACATTTATGTCGCTTGCAAGATTTTATGGTAACTTGATTAAAATCCAAGTCAACCACATAGCCACTACATCTACAGCGCCTACCTTGATCCTTTATCTGGAAACTTCCCAATAATTGACCTGAATAAAGCTGGTTTAATAAAGTAAACTTCTCTAAATCATCCAAATGACTCCTAAGATTTTCTTTAGTCTTATCTTCATGTAGGGAACTTGTATGTTCTGATAAGAAAAAGCCCATCCACTTCATCATTCCCCTATCTTGATGTTCCCTAGCTGATTGAAAGGGAAGGTAACTACGGTCTATCATTTTAAGCCATCTAATCCTCCAGCAGAGTGTCCACCAATAAGCTTACTTCGAGCAAGACTTCTAGATGCCTCCTGTAAAGCAGTTGCTTTTTGAATGGTCGTAAAGCCAAATTCCTGTCGAATACTATCTATAGCTGCCTGAAGTCTTTCTTCTTTATCAATGTCATCTGGATTATCAAATAAAGAAAGAATTTGAAGCTTTTCATCTACAAAATTTGCATAAGAGACACTGACACTTCGAACAGCCCCTCCTTGATATTTCTTCCTAAAGAGTGCAATGATATGTCCTATTAATATCCTTGTGTTATTAGCAGGTTCAATCTTCATCTGTGCTTGTAGCGAACGCTTGCCCTCTAACTTTGAAAATCCAATGCTAATGGAAACTTGACAAGCTTTCTTATGAGCTCGTCTTAACCTAATGGCTACCTGTTCCGCCATCTCTCTTAGAATCAATTCAATATCAGCTTGACGCTCATAGTCTCGTGGTAAGATTTGAGAATTTCCTAAGCCATGTGACTTTGGTTTATAAGGTTTATGAACATTACTCTCATCAATACCGTTAGCATGAAAAAAGAGGTCTAAACCTACAATACCTAACTCCTTTTTAAGAATATCAGGATTGCTATTAGCAAGTTCTCTAATGGAGCAAATTCCCAACTTGTTTAGACGCTTCTCCATCCGCTTACCAATCCCCCAGAAATCAGTCATATGGGGAATATTCCAAACCTTAGTCTCAACATCTTCATAGGACCAGTTGGCTCTCATAGTAGCCGTATGTTTGGCCTCATTATCAAGAGCTAACTTGGCCAATAAGGGATTGCTGTTAGACATCCCAACTGTCGAGTAAATACCTGTCTCCCTCCAAATATCTCTTTGAATACGCCCTGAAATCATATCTAACTTATCTTTTCTTGTAACAGTCCTATCGGGAATAAAGTAATTCAGTGACGACGAGAGATCAATGAAACCCTCATCAATGGAATAAGGAAGAATATCTTCAACACTGGCATAATTCTGGAAAATGTGTTGAATCTGGATATTCTTTTTTATATAGAGATCCATTCTAGGAGGAACGATAAAGGTAACCTTAGCCCAAGATTCGATGTAATCTACAAAATCTCTATCCGTTGGAAGTCCCTGCTTTTTGGCATTATAATAATGAAACTTACGAGAATGAATGTCAAAAGGTAAGTCATAAGAACGACTAACATTTGACTTGCCAAAAACCTGCTTAAATATGGGTGAGGAGGCTAGTATCAAACCATTAGCATTTTCAGCCCTACTCATCACACATAGAGAAGTCTTAAGAGGGTGTAACCCACGTTCAACACACTCTACACTCGCATAGAAAGATTTCATATCTACAAAAGCAATATCACTTTGCGGTTCTCTTGAATAATCAAAATATCCCATGCTCGCCCTTTCGTTAGTTTATAAACTAACATTAGTATAAAATATAACTTGTTATATTTCAAGTATTTTCCACAAAAAAATAACAACATCCCTTCTAGAATGTTGTTATCCTTCTATTTTTTCCCTTTAACTTGGTCGGTGGCAACATCTTCACCAAACCATTTGTCAGAAATCTTTTGGAATTCTCCATTTTTATAAAGGGTTCTAAATCCTTGATTGATTTTTTTAATCAGTGTCTTATCTGCCTTACGAGCACCTACAGCAAAGCTTTCACCCTCGTAACCAGCAGGCATAACGTTATACTGATCCAGAACTCCTGATTTTTCTAAGTAGTAATTAGCATACACACGGTCAATCAATAGGCCGTCAATACGTCCACTATCAAGGTCAATCAAGGCCTGAGTAAAGATCGAATATTGGACTGCTTTTTGGTTGGCGACGATATCCTTCAAAATCCTCGGTGAAGCATTGAAAGCATCATAACCGGAAGAGCCTGCTTGGGCACCTAAGGTCTTACCTGCCATTCCTGCAACAGAATCAATTCCCGAAGACTTTTTGGTTACCAGTACTTGTTCATTGACCATATAAGGCACTGTAAAGTCTGCAGACTGCTTACGCTCATCCGTGACCGAGTAACCATTCCAAATAAGATCAATTGTCCCATTCTTCAGTTCTGTTTCTTTCATATCCCAGTCAATAGCCTGCCATTCGACATCGATACCATACAATTTAAAAACTGCAGTGGCAAGATCAATATCAAAACCAACATAGCTACCATCCTTTTCCTCATATCCCATAGGAACAAAGGTCGCATCAAAACCAATTTTGATTTTCTTTTCTTTGGTATAGGTTTGCCACTGATCTTTCTGAGTTGCAAAATGTGAGCGCGAGCTACAAGCTGATAGCGCAAACAAAGGCAAAATGACAAGACAGCCTAGCAAAATCGTTTTTACTATTTTTTTCATGGAAAATCCTCACTATTTTGGATTGATAGTGACAATCTCATCGGCGATGTGCTGTGCAAACTGCATATCGTGAGTGATAACGATTTGCGTAATCCCAGTCTCACGATTCTGCAAAATCAATTTCTCAACTTCTTGACGCAACTCAGGGTCAAGAGCTGATGTTGGTTCATCATAACCGACAATTTTCGGATCAATCATCATAGCACGCGCAAATGCAACACGTTGTTTTTGTCCCCCAGAAAGAGAGTAAGGATAAGCATTTCCGTGAGCTCCCAGACCTAAACGGTCAAGTAGGGCTTGAGCTTTTTTCTGGGCATCTTCCTTAGACATTCCCATCGTCTTAATTGGCGAAAGTGTTAGGTTGTCTAAGACTGTCAGGTGCGGAAACAGTTGGAAATCTTGGAAGACAAAACCTAGCAAGTTACGACTTTCCATCTGATCCAAAGGAATCTCTTCATTTTCATAAATAATTTGCCCTGAATCAATGGTTTCAAGTCCTGCTAGCATACGCAAGAGAGTCGTTTTACCACCACCAGATGGTCCGACAATAGCTAAGATTTTCCCTTCTTCGACAGTTAGGTTATAGTTATCAAAAATTTTGTGTTGACCAAATTGCTTGGAAATATTTTTTAATTCTAACATAAGGTCTCCTATTTATAATAGTTGAATTTCTTTTCGATGTGTTTCGAAGCCACAGTCACCACACCCACAAGGATAAGATAGATAGCCCCAGCCACAAACATCGGTGCTAGGGTCGCATCACGGTTCGCAGCGGTACGACTTTCCAAAAGAAGGTCTCCAACCCCAAGCACATAAACCAATGATGAATCCTTAACCAAGTTAATAATCTCGTTAAAAATACTTGGCAAGACAATCTTGACCACCTGAGGAAGGATAATGTAGCGGATGGTTTGGAAAGGACTAAGTTTAAGCATTTTCGCTGCTTCGTATTGTCCTTTCGGAATAGCCAAGATTCCTCCACGGAAAATCTCTGCGAAATAAGCTGCATAATTAAGCGTAAAAGCAAGAATAGCAGCTGGCAGACGGTCAAAGACAATCCCAACACTTGGAAGAACGTAATAAACGAAGATCAATTGTAAAAGGAGGGGCGTTCCACGCATAATCCAAACATAAAGGGTTAGTAACCAATTTAAAGGTTTGAATTTAATCTGCATTAAGAAAGCAAGTACAATCCCTAATGGAATCGACAGTACGATAACAATGAAGAATACTTGAAGTGTGACTACCGCACCGTTCAAAAGGGCTGGTAATACTTCCAAAACGTATGACATATAAACTCCTATAATTATTTAGTATTGTTGAATATTATACCAAATTTTTTAAAAAAATGATATAAGATTTTGAAAATAGTAAAAAGGAGTGCGACTAGACCCATTTCCCAAAATGAGTTCATAGTCACACTCCTGAGAGACATAAATAGTCTGTCCTGAGAAACAAACAATACTTAAGTCTTGCATCTCTAAAGCTTATTTAGATTTTCTTAACAAATTCAGATTTAAGTTTCATAGCACCGAAACCATCAATCTTACAATCAATGTTGTGGTCACCTTCAACCAAACGAATATTTTTAACACGTGTGCCTTGTTTAATATCTTTTGGCGCACCTTTAACTTTCAAATCTTTGATAACTGTAACAGTGTCACCGTCAGCAAGACGTGTGCCATTGCTATCAAGAACCACAAGTCCTTCTTCTTCTGCAACTTCGTTTGGATCCCACTCATAGGCACATTCAGGACATACAAGCAAGATTCCATCTTCATAAACATACTCTGAGTTACATTTTGGACAATTTGGTAATGACATAATTCTCTCCTAAGATTGTGATATAGATACTATTCTACTTTAGATTTCTCAATTAAGCAAGGGTGAAAACGATAAAAACAAACAACATCCCTTACACTGTAAGAGATGTTGGTATTTTTATTCAACAGTAACTGATTTAGCCAAGTTACGTGGTTTATCGACGTCGAGTCCACGATGGAGTGTTGCAAAATAAGCAATCAATTGTGTCGGTACAACCATTGAAATTGGTGACAAGTAAGGGTGAACGTTATTAAGAACGATGTCATCGCCTTCTTTAGCAACATTTTCCTCAGCAATAGTCAACACTTTAGCACCACGTGCTGCCACCTCTTGGATATTACCACGAGTGTGGCTAGCAAGAACAGCGTCAGACAAGAGGGCAATAACAGGTGTACCATCTTCGATCAAAGCAATCGTTCCGTGTTTCAACTCACCTGCTGCAAAACCTTCACATTGGATATATGAGATTTCTTTCAATTTAAGACTAGCTTCCATAGCAACGTAGTAATCTTGACCACGACCAATATAGAAAGCATTACGTGTTTCTGCAAGAAGGGCTGCCACTTTCTCGTCAATAACTTCTTTTTCAGAGAGTGTTGATTCGATAGATTGTGCTACAAGTGACAATTCATGTACCAAGTCGAAAGCTTTAGCTTTTTCATTACCATTCGCTTCACCGACTGCTTTAGCCAAGAAGGCAAGAGCTGCAATCTGAGCAGTGTAAGCTTTAGTAGAAGCTACGGCGATTTCTGGGCCAGCATGAAGAAGCATTGTATGGTCAGCTTCACGAGAAAGAGTAGATCCCGGAACGTTTGTCACTGTCAAACTTGGAATACCCAACTCGTTAGCTTTAACAAGAACCTGACGGCTATCTGCTGTTTCACCTGATTGGCTAATAAAGACAAAGAGAGGTTTCTTGCTAAGGAGTGGCATACCATAACCCCACTCAGAAGAAATACCAAGCTCAACTGGTGTATCTGTCAATTCTTCAAGCATCTTCTTAGAAGCAAAACCAGCATGATATGATGTTCCTGCCGCAAGAATATAGATACGATCAGCCTCTTGAACAGCCTTGATAATATCAGCATCGACAGTCACTTGTCCCTTGTCATCTGTATAAGCTTGGATAAGCTTACGCATCACTGTTGGTTGCTCATCGATTTCTTTGAGCATATAGTAAGGGTAAGTGCCTTTACCAATATCAGATAGGTCAAGTTCAGCTGTATAGCTATCACGTTCTTTTACATTGCCATCATAATCTTGAACTTCAACACTATCAGCTTTCACGATAACTAACTCTTGATCGTGAATTTCCATGTATTGATTAGTTTCGCGAATCATAGCCATGGCATCTGAGCAGACCATGTTATAGCCATCACCAAGACCAATCAAAAGTGGTGATTTGTTTTTTGCCACGTAAATTGTTGAGGCATCTTCAGAATCCATGAGGGCAAAGGCATATGATCCACGGATAATGTGAAGAGCTTTCTTGAATGCTTCAAGAGTTGACAAACCATCTTCTTCAACGAATTTTCCAATCAAGTGAACTGCAATTTCAGTATCGGTTTGACCTTTGAAATGGTGACCAGCAAGGTATTCTTCCTTAATTTCAAGATAGTTTTCAATAACACCATTGTGAACCAAAACAAAACGTTCTGTTTCTGAGCGGTGTGGGTGAGCATTGTCCTCTGTTGGTTTACCGTGAGTTGCCCAACGAGTATGTCCAATACCGGCTGTGCCTTCTACTCCTTCAGTTTTAGCAGCAAGTTCCGCAATACGGCCAACAGCCTTAACCAATTGACTAGATGCATCGCCCGCTACAAAGATACCAGCTGAATCATAACCACGGTATTCTAGCTTTTCAAGTCCTTGAATCAAAATATCAGTTGCATTTGTGTTACCTACAACACCAACAATTCCACACATATTTTTAATAATAACCTCAGATCAAAGAGGTCATGTCTCCTTCATTTAAAATTGGTATAGTCAATAAGCTCTTTAAAAAGCTTAACGAGGACAGTATATTCCATATATTTGACATTGTCAAGCATAAAAATTGGTATAGTCCTAAAAAGACTTTTTACTCGCCTCTTATCCTAAGGAATAATCCTTAAAATATGCTATAATAAGGCTATGCGAATTCAACAATTACATTATATTATCAAAATCGTCGAAACCGGCTCAATGAATGAAGCTGCAAAACAACTTTTCATTACGCAACCAAGTCTTTCAAATGCTGTTCGTGACTTGGAAAGAGAAATGGGAATTGATATCTTTATCCGTAACCCTAAGGGAATCACCTTAACCAAGGATGGCGTTGAATTTCTCTCTTATGCCCGTCAGGTAGTGGAACAAACGAATCTCTTGGAAGAACGCTACAAGAGTCACACAGAAACACGTGAATTGTTTAGTGTTTCCTCTCAACACTACGCTTTTGTTGTCAATGCTTTCGTCTCACTTCTTAAGAGAGCGGATATGACACGTTACGAGCTCTTCTTACGTGAAACACGTACTTACGAAATTATTGAAGACGTTAAGAACTTCCGTTCAGAAATTGGTGTTCTCTTCCTTAACAGCTATAACCGAGATGTCTTGACTAAGATGTTTGACGACAACCGTCTCACATATACCAGTCTCTTCAAAGCTAGACCCCATATCTTTGTCAGCAAGTCAAACCCATTGGCTAAGCATGAAGTTGTCTCTTTGGAGGATTTAGAAGAATTTCCATACCTTAGCTATGATCAGGGGATTCATAATTCCTTCTACTATTCTGAAGAGATTCTCTCTCAGATTCCCCATAAAAAGTCCATCGTGGTTTCAGACCGCGCGACACTCTTCAACCTATTAATCGGTTTGGATGGTTACACCATTGCTACAGGTATTTTAAATAGTAATTTGAATGGTGATAACATTGTCTCTATCCCGCTTGATATTGATGATGAAATTGATATTGTTTACCTGAAGCATGAAAAGGCAACCCTCTCTAAAATGGGGGAAAAATTCCTTGATAACCTCGTTAAAGAAGTCACTTTTGACAACTAATAGATGTTAGCCCCAGCACATAATGTTGGGGACTTTTTATCGCCAAAACTATCCAATTGAAAGCACAAAAAAGAGCCTTTCGACTCTCATCATTATTTATAATTTTTATAGCTTGCCCAAGCTTCATCTATAGATAAGGTATCAGCATCTGTGTATGAGCCTCTATAGCTGTTCCAAACAAGGCCACTTGTTGAACCAGTTGCTTGGGTAACTGGAGCTTGATCATAGGCAGTCAAACCATAGTATGCAATAATGCTATTTAATTTAGAAGCGTAAAGACTATCTGTAGCATAAGTCCCTGTCAGTGCCTGAGTAGCATCTGCATAACTACTTGTATTTGATTTCCAAGTACCTGCATAAGTAGATGACGTCATCAAAGCAGCATAATCTGCTAGGGAATCACTCAGACTTCCATAAGAACGGAAAGGTTCATCAATCTCATAAGTCTTTCCTGTACCGTCATCTTCCCAAGTACGCATAGTAACGGAGTTTCCATTATAAGAGCCCTTAATCCCAAAGAAGTTGTAATAAGGAGCTTGACTCAGACCTGACTGACCTGAATTTGATTCCAGAATGGCTTGAGCAATTAGAACAGAAGCATAGATATTGTAATCTTGACCAATTTGTCTCGCAGTTTCACCGATATTACCAATAAAAGCAGTAGTCGTTTGGTTATAAGCAGCTTCAGCTTTAGCATTAACACTGTTATCATTTTTTCTATCTGTTGTAAAAGCTAGAACCAAAAAAAGAGAACAAATGAAAGCTCCTACGATAAAAATCATATACTTTTTTAAATGACGATACATACAACCCTTCCTTCATAAAATCTTCAATTATAATATTTTAATACTATTCTATCAGAAAAACTGACAAGTCGCAACTTTCAGACCTATTTTCCTTGATAAATAAAGCAAATGTCACCTTTACATCATATTTATAATAAGCTATAATATAGTCAAATTTTAAGGAGATAAATGAATGAAAATAAAAGAATTCTTACCAGGGTTAAGTATTGCAATACTTATATCTCTCCTAGCATGGTTCCTTGGAAACTTATTCCCTATTATTGGTGGGCCTGTCCTTGGTTTATTTATAGGACTTCTGCTAGGAATTATTCTAAGAGATTCTCAGAAACTTAAAGCAGGAATGCAATTCACTTCTAAAAAAGTATTACAATACGCTGTTATTCTTCTTGGATTTGGACTAAATCTTTCCCAAGTCTTTAAGGTTGGCGTAACATCACTTCCCATTATTCTAGTGACTATTACTACGGCACTGCTTACTGCTTATATCGTCCATCGCGTGTTCAAGCTAGATAGTGAAATTGCTACTTTAGTAGGTGTTGGCTCTTCTATTTGTGGGGGATCTGCTATCGCTGCAACTGCTCCTGTAATCAAGGCTAAAGATGAATCTATTGCAACAGCAATCTCTGTAATTTTCTTTTTCAACATCTTAGCAGCTCTACTCTTCCCTCACTTGGGATCCTGGTTGGGACTTAGTAATCAAGGCTTTGCCATATTTGCCGGAACAGCTGTCAACGATACTTCTTCTGTGACAGCTACAGCTAGTTCCTGGGATAGCTTACATGGAACATCCATTCTAGAGCAGGCGACAATTGTTAAGTTGACTCGAACACTTGCTATCATCCCTATAACTCTTGGGCTTTCTGTATGGCAGTCGCGAAAAGACAATACAAAGGAAGCATTCTCGCTAGCCAAAGCAGTGCCTAACTTTATCCTTTGGTTCCTTTTGGCCTCACTGATTACAACTGTTTCAATGTCACTCGGTGTAACACCTGCCGTCTTTTCACCTTTAAAAGACCTTTCGAAATTTATGATTATTATGGCCATGACAGCTATTGGTTTCCAAACAAATCTCAAACAACTAATCACTAAAGGAGGCTCAGCACTTCTAGTGGGAGGAGTCTGTTGGTTATTAATCAGTCTTGCTTCTCTTCTCATGCAAAAGGTATTAGGACTTTGGTAAAAGACATCTAAAAAACTCACAATCTTGCTAAGTTTGTGAGTTTTTATTATAGAATCATTTTTTATACTCAAAGACATAGGTTTGAATAACCTTGTCCCCATCGTTTGTTACTTTCAAATCAACTTGATAACTTTTAGTTTCACCGCTAATATCCTGAACCCTATAAACACCGTCTTTTTTTACTGATGTAGGTGCCTGTCCAGAATAATGTTTCACATCAATATGTGAAGAACCATCTAAAGACAAAGGCATAAGCCCGTTTAGAGAATAGAGTCCATAAAAAATAAGACACAAAACACTAAGTGAACTAAGGCTCACCAAATAATATTTCAAAAAATCCCCTGATTTCAACCCCTGATTACTCACTTCTTCATTATTTTCCTTTAATTTAAGAATCTTTTTATTAGAGCGTTATCAAATTTATTCTACATATATTTGGAGATTTTGTCAAATTATTTGATGTTTATAATCTAAATTGTAAATCCATTACAAACTAAAAACCGTTAAGGACTAACGGCAATTTTTTATTTCTGAAATAACGTATTCAAGACGGCTATAGAGACCAAGTAATAAGTCGTAACTTCGATTTTCATTTTCTTTCAAAACAGTGAAAACTGTTGTACTATAGGTAAATTCAAAGAAGTCATCTAATTCCTTGAGCCAGTCATCAATAACCCCTAAATTTTGATCAATGATTGCAAACAAACTTGGTTGATACCAGATTGTACCTTCGATATAAAGGTTTTTGTCAGATAATTTAGATAGGGATACTTTCAAGTCAGCAAGCTCTCGTTTAGCAAGATTCGGTTCAATCTTTAAATCAAAAAGCAAGCGTGCATCATGATTTAGAATATCGAGTTCTGCTTGAAGCAGTTGAATATAATGTATCGCTACTAAATACTGGTTCATGGGTCTCTCCTGGTCATCTGAAAATCGTACTATTATTGTACCACTAAAGAATGAAAAAATGTAGTAATTATTTAATTTTTTACAGGATTTTTTTAGAAAAAATACCATGCTTTAAATTTCTATTTAAAAATAATGATACTAGCGATTTTCTAAGAGTTTAAGAAATGAAAGATTTTTTAAAAAAAGAAAAACACTCACGAATGAGTGCAATTCTAGTATTAATGACTAACCATTTCTTGTGCAATTTCCAAGCCACTAAGTTTTTCAGGATAGTAAGTTGGCCAATTGTCCATCTCTTTTAGAATCTCATCTTGGCTACTATTTCCGAAGAAAATATGGAAATGTGCTGAAGTTGTTGGATCTATTTGATGATCTGAAAATTGGACATATTGGTAAGGATTGTCAGCAGCTTGACTGTCAGTTGCTGTGAAGAGATAACGGACACCTTTTTTACCAGAAGCATAAGTCAAAATCTTATAACCATCATAACGATAAGTGTGTGTCACGCTACTTCCATCATTTTTTGTGAAAGTCATGGTCATCTTTTTACCATCAATAGCAATTTTAGAAACATCTGTTTGATAGCCCTTAGTGTAGTACTCTTTGTACTCTTGTGCGGTTTTATCCTTATTCAATAGAGCTTTGTATTCAAATACTTGATCTAAAGTACCATCTTGGAGGTAAGGATAGACCGATTGCCATTCACCAGACCAATCAGAAAGTTCCCTATCTTTGACATCTTTGTCATCAAAGTAACCATTTTGGACTGTTTTCTTATCATCGCTTCCTGTTTCAGGTTGGATAGCTTTACCTTCAACATCTGTTGTTAAACGAAGGTTTTTAAGATTCTCAGTCATAACACTGACATAATCTTCACCTTTTTTCAACTGTTCCTTAGTTAGTGATTCAATTGGATTTAAAACTGCTGTCTTAACTCCTACTTCATTAGCTAAGGTTTTGGCAACGCTACTTGAAGCATTTTCCTCAAAGTAGATATAGTTAATGTCATATTCTTTGACATACTTAGAAAGGCTAGCGATACGTTTTGCAGATGGATCAGATTCAGCTGAAACACCTGAAATTGGTACTTGTGTCAAACCGTAATCTAAAGCAAGGTAGGCAAAAGCTGAGTGCTGGGTAACAAAACTTTTCTGTTTCGCTTGACTTAAGGCTTCAGTATACTCCTTATCCAAAGTCTTTAATTTTTTAAGGTATTTCTCAGCATTAGTTGTAAAGACTGCTTTTTTATCTGGGTGTTGAGCAATCAAACCGTCCCTAATAGTTTCAACTAATTTTTGAGAACGTTTAGGTGAGAGCCAAACATGAGGATCATATTCGTGGTGATGCTCTTCTCCACCGTGATCATGATCTTCTTCCTCTATTCCAGGTAAGAGAACCATGCCTTGACTTGCCTTAATGATTTTTGTATTTTTAGTGTTGATAGACTTTTCAACTTTTGGAACCCAGGTTTCCATATTTTCATTTAGGTAGACGAAAGTGTCTGCTTTTTCAATATCAGCGACATTCTTAGTAGATGGTTGAAAATCGTGGGCTTCACTACCAGCGGGAATAAGATAAGACACCTCTCCCTCATCGCCAACAACCTGCTTTGTAAATTCATAAACAGGGTAAAAGCTGGTCACAACCTTCAAGTCGCTATTTCCTTTTGAACCGTGGTGACTAGTCGTATAATAAATACCTGCACCAGCAGCTAAAACAACTGCTGCTATTCCTGCTAGGCCAAAAATGCGTTTCTTTTTCATGATATTCCTTTCAAAATACTTAACCAGTTAATAGTTTACTGGTTAAGTATATCACACTTCATTTATTTTGCAAGTACTAAAATAAAAAAATTGAAATATTTCGATGAAAAAGAATTATTTGATATACTGGAAATATCATTTGGAAAGTAGGTTATACATGTTTCGTAAATTAACCCTATATCTTTTTTTATTGCTTGCATCCATTGGCCTGACTTATGATACACAATCATACACCTCAGGTGCCTTGTCTGGTTCAGCATACGGTATTATTGGACTATCAACACTAATTGCCTTATGTTATATCCTACCAGGAATATTTCTGGTTCGATACTTAGGCAAGAGATGGCAGGTGAAACCACTTGTTCTCGTATTTGCTCTAATTGGTGGAGTCTTTATCACAGGATGGATAGCTGGTTATGCCAATACCATTTCTCACGACTGGGTGACTGCTCATCTTTCTTCAAAGAGTTTCTTCTACCGCTTTGAGGATGCCCTTATGGCCCCCCTAGTTGAAGAACCCCTCAAACTAGCTGCTTTTCTCTTTGCTATCTATATGGTGCCAACAAAAAGTTACAAGGGGCTCTTGCTTGTCGCTATTACGGCAGGTCTTGGCTTCCAGATTAGTGAAGATTTCTCCTATATTCTTTCAGATTTGCCTGATGGTTTTTCTTATACGGTTTCAGGGATTCTTGGTCGAACTATTGGTGCTGTATCGTCTCACTGGCTTTACACGTCCTTCCTTGCTATGGGGCTAGTCCTTATATGGCGTTCACGTCAAAAACTCATTAATTCCAAATACAGTCTTATTGGTATACTTTATGCTTGCGGTGCTTTTGCGGCACACTTTGCTTGGAATTCACCTCTTCGAAATTTAGAAAGCGATTTGCCATGGGCATCAGGCCTTCTCATTTCACTAAATCTTTTCTTCTTCATTACACTTTATCAGCTCCTCTCGAAACTGGATGAAGAAAACAAATAAGATTAGACTACGAAAAAACCTTTCCCATTTTATGGAAAGGTTTTTTTGATGACTTTAATCACTCATAGAAAAACGATTGGTCATCAAATTACTTGCATCATCTAAGACTTTTGCCAATAGTTTATCTGTTTCTGACTGAATCTGGTCACTAATCTTTTGATTTTCAGATTCAAAATCAATACTCTCACCATTTGCTAAAGCATTGTCGACATGATTAATCATAGCATGGCCAAGAGCCATCGTTGTTTCTACATAGGCATCTAAATCAGCTTCATGCTGTTGGAAATGAGGATCACAGATAGCAGCAATCAAGCGATTACTCCAGTAGAAATTGCCTGTATCTACTTTATCAGTTGTTTGACGGAAATAAGCAGGTGTTGTTTCGACCTGAGTCCAGAATGGCACCATTGTACCAAATGGCATTGATCCATAGGCTAACCACTGAATACCAGTTGTTTCTGATGGTTTGTTAGGACGCATTTGCAAGAGAGCTGTTTGACTAGTACGGTTAATACCGATTGGACGGAATTGGCGTTGACTCACGGCATCTCCTTGAGGTCCATAAGGATCATAAGGCGTATCTTGGTAATGAAGACTCAAAACGTATTTAACATCTTCAACTGTAATTTTGCGGTATGGTTTTTGGCACCATGGAATAAAGAATGATTTTGGATCATAGTCTTTTTCTGGGTTCAAAAATTTCTGCATAGCCCAGGCACGTGGTGTATTATAATGACGATCCTTATCTCGTTGGCTACCAAAAGCATAACGTGGATTAAAGTGTTCATTAGAATAAGTCAAATCCAAGTGATGTTTATTAATAAAATTTCGAATGTCTGGTGAGGCAAGATAATCGTCTGGATTTTCAAACTCATAGTGATCGATACCAAGTTGGTTTGGGTTAGTAACATAGGCATCGTCTGGAACACGTCTTGCAATCCAATGGTGACCACCAATTGTTTCCAACCACCAAATTTCTTCAGTGTCTGAAAAAGCAATACCATTTGACTCATAAGTTCCGTAAGTTTCAAGGAGTTGTCCCAAACGAAGGACACCTTCACGCGCCGTCTTGATATATGGCAAAACCAAAGTCAACATGTCCTCTTCTCCAAAACCATCTTTAACAAGAGGATCAGCGCCGAGAACACGCGCATTGGTCGTGATTGTTTCTGTTGCACTCATGGCAACATTAGCTGAGTTAATACCAGCTTCACCCCAAATACCGTCTTTCCCAAGCGCATCTGGGACAGAAGTATAACGTAGAGGATTATCTGGCAAATCAATTGAAAAATTGCTAAGCACAGACTGGTAATGACGCGGTTGGTCTTCAGGGGTCACGACGAGAAATTCTTTGGGCGTAAAAACGCCTGATTGAGAATCCTCAGTACGTGCAATCATGGTAGAGCCGTCATATGAGGCTTTCTTACCTACTAAAATCGTTGTACAAGCCATAAAAGCTTCCTTTCTACTTACAAATCGTCCGCAATCTTATTGATTTTTCTGAGACGATGGTTGACACCACTCTTGGTCAGAGGAGGTTCTATACTATCTGCAATCTGCTGGATAGAGTAATCTGGGTTGGCAATACGGAGTTGGGCAATTTGGCGCAGCTCCACCGGTAAAATCTCCAAGCCAACCGTATCCATAATCTTGATAATATTATTAATTGTTTTCATGCTAGCACTAATCGTTCTAGCAATATTGGCTGTTTCCGCATTATTGGCACGATTCAGATCATTTCTGGTTTCTCGCATAATTTTGACCTCTTCGAAGACATCCTTAGAGTTCATTGCGCCAATAACAAGGAGAAAATCCATAATGTCCTCAGCTTTTTGAAGATAGGTCACAAAACCGTTTTTATGACTCAAAACCTTGGCATCGAGCATAAATTTTTTCATGAGAGAAGCTAAATCCTCTGCGTGGTCTTGGTAAACGGAAAAAATTTCTAATTGATAACGTCCCTTTTCAGGATCACGTACTGTTCCAGTCGCCAAAAAAGCGCCTCGTAAATAGGATCTTCCAGCTTCGTCATCTTCCATTACTGATGTTTCAATACCTGTTTCAAAGCCAAAGAAAGAATCTGCCAATTGTAAATCGGACAAAATATCATTGACATGGCCAGCGACAAAAACCGTGTAAACACGATTTTTCTTGAGATTGGTCTTGTTGTGATGTCTCAATTCAGGATTACTCTGATAACGACTTTCCATTAATTGGTAGATATGTCGTGCAATCTTTGCATTTTCTGTTGAGATGGAAAGAGTCAAACCTTGATTGGTCAATCCAACTGAACCAGACATCTTAATCAATGCTGACAATTCAGCCTTGTCTTTGCTTGAAGCAGCAATTATCTCTTCTTTAACCTTAATTGTGAAACTCATGACTTGTTCCTCACTAGATGCATGAGCTCATCCACTACCAAGTCACCATGGTGGAAGGCACCACCATTTTCAAGTCGCAGAAAATTAGAAGACACAACTGTTTTAGCTTCACGACGTAAGCCCTCAAAATCATGCTCAACCTGAACAAGGTATTCATCAAATTTATTACTAGCCATGTATTCCTTAGGCACTTTCTTGATGTTAACTAAGACATTGTCAATCACATCAGAGCCAAGATGACGATTAAGAACAGCCACATGGTCGGCATCTGAGAATTGTTCAGTTTCTCCGTACTGAGTCATAATATTACAAATGTAGGTGACATCAGCCTTGGTCTCGATAAGAGCCTGACGAATCTCTGGTATAACTAGGTTGGGCAAAATCGATGTATAAAGAGATCCAGGACCTAAAACAATCATATCACTATTCATAATAGCATCAACAACCTTACGACTGGCCTTAGGCTCTTCATCATTATAGGTATTGGTCACATAAACGCGTTCAATCATGCCATCGTACTGGGCAATACTACTCTCCCCTGCTACTTCATGACCATCTTGAAAAACGGCATGAAGCGTCAAAGCTGTCTCACTAGCAGGATAAATTTTTCCTGTAACGTGGAAGAACTTCGTCAGAAGCTGCATGGCATTATAGGTAGATCCCTGCATTTCTGAAATTCCAGCGATGATTAAATTTCCGAGTGGATGACCAGCCAAAGCACCATCGGTTTTATCAAAACGATATTGGAAAACTCTTTCATAAAGTTTAGGCATATCACTCATAGCTACCAAAACATTACGCAAATCCCCTGGAGGTGTCAGTTGCATGATATCACGCAAATCTCCCGAAGAACCGCCATCATCAGCTACAGTTACCACAGCAGTGATATCAACATCCTTATAACGCAAACTACGAAGAATGACTGGGATACCAGTTCCCCCACCTATTACTGTAATTCTTGGTTTTCTCATGAACGATTCACTGTCTCCTTACGTCGATCCTTATCACGATGTGTTTCATTGACTGTCCAATCATTTTTTAAATCTTGGGCCAGACGATGTGCAAAAGCTACACTACGGTGCTGACCACCTGTACACCCAACAGCAATAGTGAGAACAGACTTACCTTCTTTTTTGTAGCCAGGCAAGATTGGTTTAATAAGCTGTGTCAAATGATTGTAAAACTCTTCTGATTCCTTATGGTTCATGACATAATCAAAAACCTCTTTATCCAAACCTGTGAGGTTACGAAGTGCAGGATCATAATAAGGATTTGGCAAGAAACGAACATCAAAAACCAAATCTGCATCCAATGGCAATCCATATTTAAAACCAAAACTCACAACTTCAATACGGAAAGAAGATTGGTCTTGTTCAGATGAGAACTGTTCAGAAATAGCCTTACGCAGCTGGCGTGGAGTTAATTCTGTCGTATCAACCACGTTCTGACTCAAACTCTTAAGCGGTGACAAAAGCTCACGCTCTAGCTTGATGCCATCCAAAACACGGCCATCTGCCGCCAGTGGGTGACTACGACGTGTCTCTTTATAACGAGAAACCAATTCACCATCCGTGGCATCCAAGAATAGAATCTTGAAATTAAGTTCCTCATTGCTTTCCAATTTATCCAGAATATCGTTGATCTCATCGAAGAACAAGCGACTGCGCATATCAATGACAAGAGCAATCTTATCTGTCTCTTCACTATGTTTTACCAATTCGATAACCTTAGGTACCAAAGAAGGTGGCATATTATCAATGGTGAAGTATCCAATATCCTCAAAGGATTGAATGGCCACAGTCTTACCTGCACCACTCATCCCTGTTACAACAACTAAATTAATTTTTTTCGTTCCCATGAGACTCCCTTTCTAGTCTTTCTTCTTTCAAGGCACGAATATCGTCTGACATCTTCTCAACTTGTTGGCTAACCCCCATAATCATTTCTGTCTGCAATTTTTGAATTGTCAGAAGATCTGATTGGTCTTGTTGAACCAAGTGGTCAATTTTTTCATGCAGAAGTCGAATTTCTTCCTTAGACTGGGTATTGACGTGATAGTCGTTACGCGCTTGTAAACGGTCATAATCCGATGCTCGATTCTGACTCATCATAATCAATGGTGCCTGAACGGCCGCTAAAGTGGACAAGGCCAGATTCAACAGAATAAATGGATACTTATCAAAGGCAATCCCAAAAGGTTGAACAACATTAAGCCCCATCCAAATAGCCATAAAAGCAACGAATGACAAGATAAAAGTCCAAGATCCACCAAATCGGGCCACTTCATCCGCTACTTTTTGACCAAAAGTGATCCTACTATCCAATTGTTCTTGGATGTCTTGATCCTCGTACAATAAACTCTTGGTCACATCGTGAACGGTTTCCCGAACATGTTCGTTTTTCTCATTAGCATTAGCAATAACTTCATCAAGAAAAACTAACCTATAATCCAAAAGACTGATATTACTAATAAAATCATGTCCTCTTAAATCAGGGTAATCTTTTTTCAAAAGTATTTGCAAACGACTATTTAGACGTTCGAAATAGGAGCCATCGGTTTCATCGAACCACTCTTTAGAGATATAATCCTGAACTCTCTTAACCTGCATATTTTCGCCTTCTTTCTAGGCTCTATTATACCATATTGAAAGCTTAAACGTTCAATAGATAAAGGAAAAGAGTCCAAGACTAACCTCAGACTCCTCCATTATTGGGACAATTAATTTAAACGCTTCTTATTGGTAATTTAAAGTCCAGTAGTAAGTACCGTCACCAGCGACAACACAAGCTACTGCTGCTTGAGTAGCATCTGGACTCATGAGAAGTTCACGAATACCACTACTCAACCATTTATTGGCTACAACTGAACCATCAGATTCACGACGGTAAACAATACCATCACTGTTGTAAGTGTGTGAAATATCTTTGGCATGTGGAAGGGTTGTGCTATTGTAAAGATCATCAGACCATGTAAGTGCTGGCAAACCAGCAGCTGTACGTTGAGCATTGATTTCATTAAAGGCAGCCTTAGCTGAGTCAACTTCAACATAATCAGAGTTTTCAGTTGGTTCTACATGATAAACAAATTTAACATAACCAAATTCAACATCACTATATTTTTTGTCGTCAACACCACTCTTGAGATTAGCTGTAATAACATAGTCACGTGCCCAAGCACTGCCCTTAGAAGCGTTGAAGTTGTCAACATCTTCAATTTCCCAAGTTACATTACAATCCCAGCCAGCATTATCTAAGAATTTTGGAGCAAAATTCTTAATAACATAATCTTTGAATTCATCCACATTTTGGAATGGAAGAGCTTCACCAGCTTTACCAGTACCAACTACATTTTCAGAATACAACTTAACACTTGATGCATTGTCATCGTACATGTATTCGTCGTTTCCTGCTGGTTTATGGAAATCTGGATCAAGCTCAGGGTCATCATTGGCAGTACCATTGTAGAGTTTCCACTTACCATCAACCCATTTGTAGTAACCATCGATACCACGCGCATTATCTTCATCTGTCAATGCCACACGGTAGTAATAGGTACCGTTGTCATCTACAAATCTTGGATCTGAGTACATACGATAATCTGTTGGTGGCAATGTTGGTTTTGGCAACTTATCATAGTCAATGTTTGTTTCAGGCGCATATGGTGGTTTTTCAAGTTCAGGAGCTTCAGAACTTGTTTCTGATGTTGAACCTGTCTCAGAAGTAGCAACTGAGTCTGAGGTGATTACTGAAGTTGAATTACCTGTTGAAGCAGCATCTGAAGTTGTGGCAGAGGTTGAATCTACAGTTGACGCTACTTCTGAACTTGCTGATGAAGTTGAATCTACAGTTGATGGTGCTTCTGAAGTTGCTGATGACGTTGAATCAACCATCGATGGTGACTCTGAAGTTGCAGATGACGTTGAATCTACGGTTGATGGTACCTCTGAAGTTGCAGATGACGTTGAATCTACGGTTGATGGCGCTTCTGAAGTTGCAGATGACGTTGAATCTACGGTTGATGGCGCTTCTGAAGTTGCAGATGACGTTGAATCTACGGTTGATGGCGCTTCTGAAGTTGCAGATGACGTTGAATCTACGGTTGATGGTACCTCTGAAGTTGCAGATGACGTTGAATCTACGGTTGATGGTACCTCTGAAGTTGCAGATGAGCTTGAATTTACGGTTGATGGTGCTTCTGAGCTTGCTGATGAAGTTGAATCTACAGTTGAAGTTGTTGGAGCTTCAGAATCTGTGCTTGAAGCCTTAACAAGTACCCACTTACCATTTGAATAATAGTAATAATCGCCATTATCTTTCAAATAATAGTGAGTACCATTTTCATAACGGTAGTGAGGGTCATTTCTCAAAACCTCATAACCTGTCGTTGGTGTATTGTTAGAACCACTATTGTTGTTATTATAGTCACCACCACGAACCCAACGTCCGTTATAGTTTAAATAGTAGCTACCATCACTCAAGATGTAGTACAAATAGCCATTGCTATAGCGATAAGTACCTGATTCATTGTAGTTGTTGTAACCAGGATTATAGTTGTTATAGCCATAATTATAGTTATAATTATAGCCATAGTTATAGTTTGGATAGTAATTATTGTAACCGTAGTTATAGCCATAATTGTAATTATAGCCTGGATAATAGCCATTGTAGCCGTAGTTATAACCATAGTTTGGATAATAGTTGTTATACCATGGATTATAAGAATAGTTATTATAGTAACCTCGGCCATAATAACTATCGGCCTGTGCATGATTGTTGCCAACTACCGTTGGTGCTAAAATAGCTGCCCCTAGGACAGCACATGAAAATAATCGTAAACTCTTTCTCATTGTCTTTTCCCCTTTTAAAAAAATATACCTTTTATAAGCAATCGCTTACATTTCCATTTACACCTTAATTGTAAGAAATAAAACTTCTATTGTCAAATTATTTTAATAATAGAAGTTTCTCAGACTAAACCAATAGAAGACTAACAAAGACCTAACTTTCTTTGTGAAAAACGGTTAGGCGGACCTCTTTTAGGGCTTAAAGGCAAGTGTTTAAACAAAAAAAGCCCTCTATTTGTATAAGGACTTTTAGCGTAACATTAACGATTATCAATATTTTCTGGGTAAAGATCGTGATTAAAGAGACGTTGCTCTGCCATCTTCTCATACTTCGTTTCAGGACGACCGTAATTATAATAAGGGTCAATCGAAATACCACCACGAGGTGTAAATTTACCCCAAACTTCCAAGTAACGAGGGTTCAAAAGCTCCACCAAATCTTTACCAATGGTATTAATACAGTTTTCATGGAAGTCTCCGTGATTACGATAACTAAAGAGGTAAAGCTTTAGAGATTTAGACTCAACGCAGAGCAGGTCTGGAATATAAGAAATATAAATACTGGCAAAATCAGGTTGCCCAGTAATAGGACAAAGTGACGTAAATTCTGGACAGTTGAATTTGATAAAGTAATCATTATCAGTATGACGATTATCAAAAGACTCTAAGACTTGTGGAGAGTATTCAAAAATATAAGGTGTCTCCTTATTACCAAGGAGAGTGAGGTTTTTCATTTCTTCTTGTTGTGACATTTTTCTTCCTTTATTGTTAATTTTTCTAGACCTTTATATGGTCAATTTTTAATCTAAATTTCTAATGTTAATCATTAAAAAAGTAAAAAAACTATCAATTCTAAGTTTATAGAATGTGAAGATTAGACTCCGCGCTCATTATCATAGAGCAGAGTATGAAGCTGAGGGAGAACACGCACATTGCCCCACGAGTCGTCAGCGGCTACTGTCTCCCAAAGCTCTTTGAGGCGATCTAATTGATGTTGGACAATATTACCTTCTGCTTTCGGTTCAGGATTACCAGCCGAAAGAAACATGACATCTGGCTGATAACGTTCTTGAATCATTTTAGCAAAGGCTAAATCATCATCGTCGAAAACAGGAACCTTAAAGGTAACTTTATCAGGATCAAGTTGTGAAACAATAAAGTCAAGGGTTTCCATATTGACTTCCATCTTGGATGATGGTGGTTTAGGACTTAAGGTTACTTGATCAATATCCTTTAACCACTCCTGCCAGCGAGAACCCTGTGTCTCAACGGCCAAAGTTACTCCTCTAGCCTTGAGTTTTGAAACGAGTTCAGCCATATTTGCCGCTAAAAGAGCTGGGTTCCCTCCAGACAGAGTAACATAGTCATAAGTTCCTAGCGCATCTAAAGCCTCAATAACTTCATCAGCTGTCATACGTGTTGGCTTCTCTGACCCATCCCAAGTAAAGGCAGAGTCACACCAATCACAATGGTAATCACATCCTGCTGTCCTTACAAACATGGTCTTTTGACCGATAGCTCGACCTTCCCCTTGAAAGGTCGGTCCAAAAACTTCAAGCACTGGTAGTTTGAGTACACGTTCTCTAGTCATCCAACCACTCCCGTCTAAACTCTGCAAAGGCTGTTGGTGTTTCATAAAGACGCACATATTCCAAACGAAGTCCTCTCTCCTCAGGCAGATGTTGACTCGTCATCTGGAAAATCCAGAAAACCATATTTTCCGCAGTTGTGTTCATATAAGGCAAAGTCTCATTGAGATAACGGTGATCTAACTGTGGTTCCAAATGGTCCTTATAAATGCTCTTTAGATCACCAAAATCGAAGGTCATGCCACGCTCATCCAAGTATCCACTTACTGCAATCTGAAGATGGTAGGTATGACCATGAAGTGATTTGCATTTGCCTTCATAATTAAAGAGATGGTGGGCAGCATCAAAAGTAAACTCTTTAGAAACCATTGTACGGTGAGGATTGTAAACCAAAGACTCACCTGTTTCTTTTTTGATTTCTTTCGGTGCAAAGAACATTAAGCTTCTCCTCTTTCTGCTAGATATTTTTCAAGGCCTTTTTGACGCAAGTGACAGGCTGGGCATTCTCCACAACCAGTTCCAATAATACCGTTATAGCAAGTTAGCGTTTTTTCACGAACATAGTCAAAAGCTCCTAGTTGGTCAGCCAAAGCCCAAGTCTCAGCCTTATCCAACCACATGAGTGGGGTTTGGATAACAAAATCATAGGCCATGGCAAGATTAAGTGTGACATTAAGCGATTTGACAAAAACATCACGACAGTCTGGATAACCAGAAAAGTCTGTCTCACAAACACCCGTAACAATATCAGTAATACCACGTTGCTTAGCTAGAACAGCTGCAAAAGAAAGGAAAAGATGATTACGCCCGTCCACAAAGGTATTAGGAACTTCACCTTCTTCTGCCTCAATCTCAATATCAGATGTTAAGGCATTTTCAGTGATTTGACCAAGCAAAGACATGTCCAAAACATGGTGTTTAAGCCCTTGTTCTTGCGCAATCTCTTTAGCTACTTCAATTTCCAGGCTATGACGTTGGCCATATGCAAAAGTAACTAATTCAACTGTTTCATAATGTTTTAGAGCCCAAAATAGGCAAGTAGTAGAATCTTGACCGCCACTAAAGACGACCAAAGCTGATTGACGTTTCATAATATTCCTCTTTATTCGTGATGTCTGAGACACATAAAAAGGCCCCTTGGGGGAGCCAAAAAAACGCCAGTAATGGTTTTTTTTAGCGATGGTGTCTCCCAAACATCGAAAATGATTTATCTTTAATAGTCTAACATAGTTGAGAAAAAAAGAAAAGAGCCAAGGCTCTCTTCATTAATCAATCTCAGCGATAACTTCGATTTCAATTTTAACATCTTTTGGCAAACGTGCCACTTCTACCGCAGAACGTGCAGGGAAATCAGATGTAAAGGCAGTTGCATACACTTCGTTAAATGGAACGAAATCGTTAATGTCACTTAGGAAGCAAGTTGTTTTAACAACGTGATCAAAGTCTGTACCTGCTTCTGCCAAAATAGCACCAACATTTTTAAGAACTTGTTCTGTTTGTTCTTGAATTGTTTCACCAATGATTTCACCTGTTTCTGGTGACAATGGTACTTGACCAGAAGCGAACAAAAGGTTGCCTACAATTTTACCTTGGACATAAGGTCCGATTGCTGCTGGTGCTTTATCAGTATGAATAGTTTTTGCCATGATAGTTCTCCTTTGACTAATATGTTGCTATTATAACAAAATATTCTGAAAATTGAAACATATAATTCCAAAAAGAAAAGAATCAGCGCTAGGCTAATCCTTCTCCTACTATTTCAGATACTTTTTAACATAGCTATAGTAGTCTGGTTTATCTTTTTTATTAAGTGCAAAGAGCATTTGACCCTTATGGGGCTCTTTCTCATCGTTTGGTTCCAGAAAGAGAGCAACCTCTTTGGATTTAGTTGGGAAAAATACCGTATAAGACGTCTCTTTTCCCTGATCTTTTACTTTTAGCGAATAATAGGTAAAGTCATCCTTAGACTTGGGACCATCCACTGTATAGTTATAATCCTGCTCACCAATCTTGACCTTATCGTTCTTGAAGACAATCGTATAATCCTTCTTTAAGGCATCTTGTGCATGCCATTCA
>ERZ1699226.39-NODE-40-length-27488-cov-3.556632_pt1 | contig 27488 bp, 23 predicted proteins | sample MGYA00581547_ERZ1699226 | MGnify/ENA primary metagenome ERZ1699226 (study PRJEB42319, sample SAMD00040328) | human oral metagenome | material: saliva | host: Homo sapiens | study: EMG produced TPA metagenomics assembly of PRJDB4115 data set (Metgenomic analysis of...
GGGTGGAAGCACCCTGGCGGCGACCGCTACCGGAGTTAATGATGTTGTTCAGGAACGCACGACCAATACCGATTGCGGAGACCGCACCGTGCTTGTAAAAGTCGCGGTCCTCCACCGAGACGATAGCGTTCTTCATGTGCTGAGAAATCTGATCCAGCTTGACCGGTTCACGGTTCTCTTCGAAGAAGGTCGCGATTTCGGTCTTGCCGTCAGCAGCGTAAATAGTAGAAGGACGGGAGGAAATGCCATCGGCAATGTCGTCAGGAAGGTCCTGGAACCATGACATCGACGCGTTCGTGACCATACCCAAGCTCACGGCAGGGGGTACGACAATAATTGCCGCGAGGAAACCGGCAATCACGCTGAACGCGAGGAACTGCAAAAAATCTCCCGGGCGGCGACGCGCACGGGTTTTCTTAGATGAAGCCATTCATTCAGTTTATCCCATGAAACTGTGAGAAGAAGCCCGTCTCGGCACCCCACAGGGAGGTGGGCGCTTCAGCCCTGAGAATAAAGCCCCCAAAAGCGCCGGACATTGACCAAAACCATAGTGAATCCCTTTTACTTATTGAACACCGGGCGATAGGCTAGAGGGTATGAAGAAATGGGAATACGCAACTGTACCGCTGATGATCCACACGACCAAGGCAATCCTCGACAACTGGGGTGAAGACGGCTGGGAGCTCGTAACCGTTCTCCCCGGCGCATCCGCACCTGCTGGCGCAACCCCCGCGTCGAACATGGTCGCTCCGACTCAGGGCAACCCCATCGCCTACTTTAAGCGCGAGAAGGCTGACTAAGAGCAGCGTACCCGGCGGTCACCTCGCTATCCCGGCTCTCCTTTAACTAGGGGAGCGCGGGAATAGATGAGGAAGGCCGCCGGTTAGCCGTTTAACAGCTGCCTGAATATCAGTAGCGTTTAGATTTACGGCATTTCCCCTATCACCGTTTGGGTGCCAGCACCCGCCATCCTTCTGGAGTAATCATGACTGAATCCCGTATTGAAGCACGTATCCGCGAACTCGGTTACGAACTGCCCGTAGCACCCGCCCCCGTTGCCGCTTACGTTCCCGCGGTGACCTCCGGCTCCTACGTGTACACCTCCGGCCAGCTGCCCTTCGTTGAGGGCGCCCTGCCCGAAACCGGTAAGGTGTCCGACTCCGGCGCTGAAGGCTTCGTGACCCCCGAGGATGCGAAGAAGTACGCGGGTATCAGCCTGCTCAACGCCCTGGCAGCGGTCAAGTCCGTCATTGGCGACCTGGACCGCGTGCAGCGCGTCGTGAAGGTTGTTGGCTTCGTGGCATCCGAGGTGAACTTCACCGCTCAGCCCGCCGTCATTAACGGTGCCTCCGAACTGCTCGGCGAAATCTTCGGTGAGGCAGGCCAGCACGCCCGCTCCGCCGTCGGCGTTCCCGTTCTTCCCCTGGACTCGCCCGTAGAGGTCGAGATCATTGTTGAATATGTCTAATCTGTACACCGGCGCGCTGCCGCTGTCTGCTATTCGTGCCGCCCAGGCTCAGCGGGCGGCACAAAGTGGCGCCCAAAAGACGGTGAACGGTATCGACGGTCACGGATTAGGCGGAGCGCAGGACATCAAGACTCTGCCCCTGCCGGTGCAGGAACGCCGCTTCGGCACCCCCACCCCGGCTGAGGGCGTGGAACGTCCGCGCATGTTCACCGGTCGACAGTCCGCGGCTAACCCGCGAACCTCCTGCATTCAGCGTCTCTACACGATTCCCGAGTTCATGCGCACCGCCGCCGAAAGCTGGCGTGAAGGCGGTAACGAAGGAACGAACGGCTGCACGATGCGCCAGGCGGCATCCGTCATTTTTGTGCGCGACGGCGACAACGGCCTCGAAACGATTCTGACCTACCGCCCCGGCACCTCTCCGCTGGGCGTGGTGGCTTTCCCCGGCGGTACGGCTCTTCCCGGTGATGATGAGTCTGCCTCCTGGGTTGGCCCCGGCGCCGAATACTGGGAAGAACAGTTCCACTTCTCTGACGTAACTCAGGCACGCCGCAGCGTCATGGCTGCCGTGCGTGAATCCTTTGAAGAGACCGGCATCCTACTTGCCGGTGAGGACGACCAGGATGTGGTGGAGCGCTCCAGCACCCCCGAGCTCATGGCGTGGCGCGAGGCGGTCGCTGCTCAGGATAAGAGCTTCTCGGACTTCCTGACCTCCAGCGGTTTGAGCGTGCGCGCCGACCTGCTGCGCCCCGTGGCGCGCTGGCAGTCCCCGGACTTCTTCCTCAAGCGCTACGACATTGCCTACTTCAGCACGGCTCTGCCCGTGGGCCAGGACCCGAAGCTACTGCTCGGTAAGGGCGTGTGGGGCGACTGGCTGAACGTGCGTGAGCTACTCGAAGCCAAGGACACCAGCGAACTGGGCGACCGCATCGGCCAGCCCAACACCGTGGGTCGTACCCTCGATCAGCTCATCACCCCCGGTGTGATGTGCATGCTCGAGTCGCTGGCGAAGGCTCAGACCTCCGTCGCGTGGCTGTCGAAGCGCCGCAAGATTGAGGTGAAGAAGCCCGTGCTCGTCACCCACAATGGTGCATGCATGCTTTCCTTCACCGAGGTGGTTCCGGCTACGACCGGTTCCATGTACACCGGCGCGATGGGTGTGCTCTAGCAGGTTTGCCGCAGCCGCTCGCTCTTGAGAAGAAGCGTTAAATAAATCAGGAGCCGTTTCCCCATGCAGAGGGAAATGGCTCCTGATTTATTTAAGTCGTGCGTCTTTAGCGGGAACGCTGGCGCAGGCGGGGCAGGTCCAGAATGACAACTGCGCGTGCCTCCAGGCGGATCCAGCCGCGAGAAACGAACTCGGCAAGAGCCTTGTTCACGGTCTCGCGGGATGCGCCAACCAGCTGTGCCAGCTCTTCCTGAGTCAGCTCGTGAGCAACGAGCACGCCGTCGGTTGCGGGGCGGCCGAAGCGGTCAGCCAGGTCCAGCAGTGCCTTAGCGAGGCGGCCGGGAACGTCGGAGAAGACCAGGTCAGCCAGTGCCTCGTTAGCGTGGCGCAGGCGGCGAGCCAGAGTCTTAATGACCTGATCGGAAATCGAGGGATCCAGCTGCTGTGCGCGCTTGAAGGACTCGTGCTTGATGGCAGCCAAGCGGGTCTCAGAAACAGCCACAGCGTTGGTCGAACGGGGCGAGGGATCGAAGAGAGCCATCTCGCCGAAAACGTCACCGGGACCCATAATCGCGACCATGTTCTCGCGGCCGTCAGCGGCGGTGCGGCCCAGCTTGACCTTACCGGAGAGCACAGCGAAGAGCTGATCGTCCTGGTCACCCTCGTAGAAGAGGACAGCGTTGCGGGAGAGGTCAATCTCCTGAATGTCATCGGTCAGCAGAGCGAAAGCTGCGTCGTCGAGGTTAGCAAAGAGAGGGGTACGACGGAGGATCTCGAGATCCATAAAGTTCTCCTAGATGTGAGGTGATGAGCCGAAGCTCGTAAATGTTCAGTGAGTGAGCCCGAACCGGTGTCATGCGTCTCAACATCTGAAATGTGAGAAGGCTCAAGCTAGTGTGACATATTCAACTGATATGAGCGTACCCTAAAAAAGCTGTTTGTGCATTCCGATAGGGCGAGCTTTACAGCAAAAGTTATTTCTTTCGAGAAAATTCAAAGCTTACCCACAGGTTCAGCACCTAATATCAGGCATTCAGGTGTGTACTTTTTTCGGTACCAAGCACGCAGACACCCTCATGACCAGGAGGCGCACCGCCTCCACACACGGTACGATGCGACGAGGCAGAAACCCGAGCCCAAAACCCCGGGAACACAAGCCCGCCGCACCCACCACTGGGTGTTAATGCGCCGCCACACTCACCGGGCACAGCCCGCACCAACCACATGGGCACACCGTGACCATTTCTACCCACCAAGGAGGCAATTAGTCGTGACGACTGGCATCAACCTGCTTGATATTGCTATCCCCATCATTCTGCTGCTCTACTTCCTCGCCGGAGTCCGCAGCGGATTCTTCACCACCCTCGGAACCTTCCTCGGCCTGGGTCTGGGCGTCTGCGCCGCAGCCTGGCTCGTGCCCCTCGCCGTGGCATCCGTGGGATCCCAGTGGAGCCTCATTACCGCCGTCGGCGTGCTCATCATCTGCCTGACCATCGGACAGTGGCTCGGCCTCGTTGCCGGACGCACCATCCGCCGCGTCACCGACATCACCCCGCTCAAGGGCGTAGAACGCTTCTTCGGCGGCGTGCTGAACCTCGCCGCCTGCGCCCTGGTCATGGTCGTGCTGACCATCTCCATGCGCACCGTGCCCATCCCGCAGCTCAACACTGCGCTCAGCGACTCCAAGACCCTCTCCTGGATGGTCGCCTCCACCCCCGAGGTCGTCAAGGACCGCATCAACACGGTACGCAATGACGTGCTCGCCTTCGGAACCATTCCGGAAGTCAGCCAGCTCATCGCCCCCGAAACCAGCGCCCCCACCGAGACGGTAGAATCCGCGGCACTGGACCAGGCGGCAGCCTCCGTCGTTGAGATTCTGGGCGCCGCAGAGCAGTGCGGCTACACCTCCACCGGCTCCGGCTTCGTGGCGGATAACGGCCTGGTCGTCACCAACGCCCACGTGGTCGCCGGCGTGACCTCCCCGGTCGTGCAGGACTCCCGCGGCCGCACCTGGCCCGGCACCGTCGTCTACATGGACACCGAACAGGACCTCGCCTTCATCAGCGTTCCCAAGCTACCGCTCGAACCGCTGACCATCGGCACCAACGCCACCGCAGGTAGCCTCGTAACCTTCATGGGCTACCCCAAGGGCGGCCCGTTCAAGGCACTGCCCGCCACCGTGCAGGGCATCGGCAACACCCAGACCATCGATGCCGACACCGGCCGCGCCAACGCCATGCGCCAGGTCTACCAGCTGGCAGCCGACGTGCAGCACGGCAACTCCGGCGGTCCCGTCCTCGACGAAAACGGCAACGTGGTCGGCGTGATCTTCGGTAGGGCAACCACCGGCCAGACCGGCTACGCCATCACCGCAAGCACCCTCAAGCAGGCACTGGCTGAAGGCGGCGACAACACCGCCGCAGTCTCCACCGGCACCTGCCGCAAGTAGCTAGCCGCTAGATAGCGATAAAAGTTCAGGCTCCCGCCCTCACACGAGGAACGGGAGCCTGAACTGTTTAACAAGGGGGGGGATAGGCGGGGCTATTCCGCCCAGATGCTGTGCTGCTACTCAGCGAGGTGCTGCGCTGGGTTATTCCGCCAAATGCTGGGCGAGGAAATCAACCGCCATAACGTAGCCGTATGCGCCCGCACCGGCAATCACCGCAGTAGCCTGCGGCGACACAAACGAATGATGACGGAACTCCTCACGACGATGCACATTCGACAGATGCACCTCAACCACCGGAAGCTCAGCCGCCTCCAGCGCATCATGTAGCGCCACCGACGTGTGCGTATACGCCGCCGGGTTGATAATAATCGCCGCACCACGGGTACGAGCACGCTGAATCTCATCCACCAGCGCGCCCTCATGATTCGACTGCATAAACTCAACATCAAAACCATGATCCGCCGCGCGTTCACGCACCATACGCTCAATATCGTGCAGAGTGGTGTAGCCGTACACCTCGGGGCGGCGCTGCCCAAGCAGGTTCAAATTCGGTCCATTAAGCACAAAAATCGTATCTGACATAAAACCAGTGTGGCACAGCGAGCGACCGCACAGCAGGAGCCGACGCGAACTGCCCAGAAAATGACGGGGAGGGGCGAGAAACGCCACGAGCTAAGTACGGTGAACCTCGCTACCGCACACACCCAAAGCCCGGTAACCTCGCGCTATGACCGAGAACGCCATCCGCACCGAAGTAGACGCACAGAACACCGCGGCAGAGAATGCCGAATCGCTCCTGCAGATTCGCTTCGTCCCCGAATTCAAGGCAGCCGCAGCAGCCCGCCGCCTCAAGGCACGCGCACCCGAAAGCCACCTCGCCACCGTGCGCCGCGCCCGCAAGATTAACCGCATCCTCGGTGAAACCTACCCCTACGCCGTCGCAGAGCTCGACTTCGACAACCCCTTCGAGCTGCTCATCGCCACCGTGCTCTCGGCACAAACCACCGATGTGCGCGTCAACTCCGTGACCGGTGCACTCTTCGCGCGCTACCCCGATGCAGCCGCGCTCGCCTCCGCACGCACCGAAGAAGTCGAACCCTACATTCAGTCCCTCGGCTTCTACCGCGCCAAGGCACGCTCCATCGTCACCCTCTCCCAGCAGCTCGTCGAACGCCACAACGGGCAGGTACCCTCCACCCTCGAAGAGCTCGTAGAACTCGCCGGAGTCGGCCGCAAAACCGCGAACGTCGTACTCGGAAACGCCTTCGACGTGCCCGGACTGACCGTAGACACCCACTTCGGCCGCCTCGCCCGCCGCATGGGATTCACCACCGCCGATGCCCCCGAGACGGTCGAAAAAGACGTCGCCGAGCTCATCGAACGCAAAGACTGGACGCTCTTCTCACACCGCATGGTCTACCACGGCCGCCGCATCTGCCACGCCAAAAAGCCCGCCTGCGGCGTATGCCCCGTCGCCGACCTCTGCCCGTCCTATGGTGCAGGGGAGACGAACGAACAAGCAGCACGTAAACTCATGAAATACGAAATGGCACCCGGCCGAGAAGACCTGCACCTGCGATTCCTGCAGGGCGCAACCCGCCGCGAACTCATGGCTGAAGGCTACCCGCTCAGCGCCTAACGGCGCCTGGATTGAAGCCCGCGCAGAAAAGAGGTACACAGATGAGCGAAAACACGCCCCAGCAGGAGGCGCAACACCCCGCCCAGCAGGCGTTGACGGCTCTCGCAGAAGGCGGCGTGGAATTCGATGTCCAAGCCCTGCTGCGCAGCGCACCCGCCAGCCCCCTGAGCAAAGAAGCCGCCGTGCTGATCCTCTTCGGCGTGCTCGATAACTCGCCCTCCACCGGCGAATTTGAGGGCTGCCCCGACAACGTTAGCGCCGACCTGGACGTACTGCTCCTCGTACGTGCCGCAACCCTGCGCTCACACGCCGGTCAGCCCGCCTTCCCCGGCGGCAAAATCGACCCCGAAGACTACGCACTCGCCGAAACCACCGGCGAACCCGTCGCCCACATCGCCGCCCTGCGCGAGGCGGTCGAAGAAACCGGGCTCGACCCCGCCGGCGTGCAGATCCTCGGCCAGCTGCACACCCTGCCGCTACCCATCAGCAACTTCATGGTCACCCCCGTCATCGGCTGGTGGAACAGCCCCGTGCCTGTCGAAGTCGTTGACCACAACGAGTCCGCGCTCATCGCCCGCGTACCCGTGCGCGACCTGCTCAACCCCGCCAACCGGCACACCGCCTACGTTAAACGCGGCCGCACCTCACACCGCACCCCCGCCTTCGAGGTACGCATGCCCGGTGGCGAAGAATTCACCGTCTGGGGATTCACCGCAATTCTGCTGGACCGGATCTTCGACTCGCTCGGCTGGACCGTGCCCTGGGATACAAAAAAGATGCGCCCGGCACCCGGCTACGAGGAGTAAAGCTCTTCGCAGAATAAGCGCTTGACTAGCGGCTATATGGTGCAGATAGGGGCGGCAGGTAGCTTGAACGAAGCTACCCGCCGCCCCTATTTTTTGTTGCACGGTGCCGCTTATGCGCGGCTGATCATTTACCGCTGATTACTTACCGTCTGCGTAGTTGCGCACCCGCGCCACCGACACCGGAAAATCAACCGGCACCCGACCGAACAGCAGACGCGCCGCCTCCGCAGCGCCCTCACGCACAATACGCTCCACGCGATCCGCCTCCAGCTCGGGACCGCACAGCAGAAGCTCATCGTGCAAAAAATACACAATGCGGGTGCGCATCGGCATACCAAAAATCCGCTCCGACAACAGACGAGAACGCACCGCGCCCATCCAGCACAGAGCCCACTCAGCCGCCGTACCCTGCACAATAAAATTGCGGGTCATACGCCCGTGCGCACGCGCAGTCGACACCGCACGCGACTCAGCCGCCGGCGAAGACCGATCAGCCACAATCTCACGGAAACGCTCATCCACCGGCGGGGACGTACGACCCAAAAAAGTCGTTACCTGCCCGCCCGCCTCACCAATGCGCGCGGCACGCTCCGTAAAGTCCATCGCCTGCGGAAAAAGCGCCGCCACATGCGGCAACAGGGCACCAATCTCACCGCTGCGACCGCCGTACATAATCGCCAGCATGCCGACCTTGGCGTGGGAACGCTCCGTCAAACCCACACCCTTCATGTGCGCCAGCTCGGCAATACCCGCATACAGGTCAGCGCCACGACCCGCCGAAGCGAGCGCCTCATCACGGCTCAACGCCGCCAGAATACGCGGCTCAATCTGCGAGCCATCCGTCACCGTCAGCACCTGACCCTCCGGCGCCTGCACCGCCTGACGAATCTCCGCCGGAAGCTGCAACGCACCACCGCCGGAAGCGCCCCAGCGCCCGGTCGCGGCGCCACCCACCTCAAGATGTGGGCGGAACGCACCCTCAGAAACCCAGGTATCAGCCCACGTCCAGCCGTTAGCAGTCCAAATGCGGTACAGCTTCTTATAACGCAGAATCGGGTCAATCAGCGCCCAACGCTTATCCCGCTGAGCCGGAATCGCATCCGCCCAACTCTTCAACTCCCATGATCGCGTAGACTTCACTGAAACCCCCGCAGACTGCAGAGCGCGCAAAAGATCCTGCGGCGAATCCGGGTTCAACGACGGCATAAACAGCATGCGCTGAATCTGCTCCGCCAACTCCTGCATCTTCTGCGGACGCTCCCCAGGCACCGGACGCGGACCCAACAACTCGCACAGATGCTCATGATGCGCCTGCACATTAAACGGGATGCCGTAATAACCAATCTCAGCGGCCACCAACGCACCGGCAGACTCAGCCGCCGCCAAAAGACGTAGCCGCTCCGGGTGCCTCGACTCACTAATAGCGCGCGCCTGCGCCAGCCACTCACGCATCAGCACACGCACCACCGGATGCTCCGGCAGCAGAGTCACCGGGCCCGCCGCCAACTGCTGGGCAAAAGGCTCATGGGGTGCCGCCTCCAGGAAATCGGGGGAGGAATCTGCAGAGGAATCGGCGGGTGCGGCGGAAGAGGTGGCGGGGGCACTCAAAAAATCAGCGCCGAACAGCTCCTCCTGACCCTGAATCTGCCGCGCCACCGGCAGATACCCCTGAGGCTCCACCGCCTCACGCAGATCAGCAAGATCCAGCACCGGGCTGTACTCCACAAAATCGCTCGGATGCGTAGCGGCAGTCGCCAAAATTCGCTGCACCAGACGCAAATCATGGCACAGATGCACCCGCACCCCGCGGTGCAGAAGCAGCGGGTCAACGTGGCGGGTATCAGCCCAAATCCAGCGCGGAAAACGCGCCTCCGCCGACTCGGACGCCTGACGCTCCACCTCACGCACATACGCCGGAAGATTCGCCGCACTCACCCGGTCCGCACGCGTAATCCGCGGAATAAAGGTCGGGTCCTGCAACTGCTCAGCGGTCGGCGCCGAAAAATGAAAAGCACCCCACGACGTCACCGGCTGGGCACCGCGCGGCGAAGCACCCGCGGCAATAGCCGAGGTGACCGGGTGCGCGGGGGTGCCGGTCTGGGCGGTAATACCCGCGCCGGTGGCAGGACTGAGTAGAACGTACATTCTTCCATTATCGGTGACCGGGTGCGAAGGCGCGCGGTTTGCGGATGAGCGGGCACGGGATACGTGCGAAAAGTACTGTGGGTGCGAGAGGGCAGAACACGCCGCGGTTTGTCATAAAAGCGCCGGATGCGTGCGTTTTGTTCGTTTGGGGCGCGTGCATCGTGGATATTTCGGGGTGCGCGAGGAGTTATCCACAGAACGCTCATTCTCTTAAAAATTTAGGATGGGCGCAATGCTCTCCTAGAGCCATGAACCCCACCAGAAATCCCGCCAGCAACACCGGTAGTCCCAATGGCTACCCGACCAGCGCCGTGCAGAATCTAAGCACACAGAGTCCAAGCACGCAGGTGCAGGGAACGAATCGACTGGGTGCGCAGAATGCAGGTGCGCGCTCACTGCCCGCCCTGCTCATCCCCGAAGACTACCGCGCCCGCGCCGTCGCCCTGCACGCCCGCGAGCTAATCCTGCGCTCGCCGCAGATGAGCGCTATCGCCCTGAACGGTTTTAGCGGTGGTTTTAGCGGTGGATTTGGCGCCGGGGTTGAGACGGCAGCGGAGCGCGCGCCCGCAGAGGGTGTAATCGCCGCGGGCAGCGCAAACACTGCGAGTGCTGCGGACGGTGGACTGCTCCAGGAATCCCAGCCCCTCCGCGAGATTCTCGAAAATGCCGTGGACGAGGCAATCTACGCCATCGACGGCGGATGCCAGGGGAATGCCTGGGGGAACGCGAACGCAGAAGGAACGGGCGCAGACGGAAGCAATGCAGCGAAGCTCCGAAAATTCCGCGCCAAAGCTGCGCCGTCCGCGCCCGCCTCCTGGAGCTACCCCAGCGTGGAATACGTGCCCGTCAACCGGCAGACTGCGCTACGCTACCTCGCCGCGGAACTCTACGGCCTCGGCGCCCTCGACCTGCTCCTTGACGAGGGGCAACGCTCCGGAACGATTACCGATATTTACGTGAATTCGCCCTGCGATATCTGGGTGGGTATCAACGGCACCACTCGCCCCGTGGCGCTGAGCCTAGGCAATGAGCGGCGTGTGCGTGACCTTGCCGAGCGGCTCATTCGCAGGCACGGTGGGCAGCTGGACGCCGCGCATCCGGCGGCTGACATCAGCGACGAGTACGGTAGGCGAATCCATGCGATTATCCCGCCGCTGAGCGAACGCACCCGGCTCTCCGTGCGCCTACCTTCCCGCGAGCGCCCCACCCTGGCGCAGCTGCAGGTCGCCGGGCTGTGCGATGAGGCGACCGCCGCCTACCTGCGCCGCATGATTGCTGAACGCCGCGGGTTCCTGATTAGCGGCGGCACAGGCACCGGCAAGACCACTCTGCTCAATGCCCTGCTGGGGCTGTGTAAGCCGCAGGAGCGCCTCATTCTGCTCGAGGACACCCCGGAACTCGCGCCGCAGCATGAGCAGGTGGTCGCCCTCAAAACCCGTGCCGCGAACTCCGAAGGCGCAGGCGAAATTGGGTTGGGCGAGCTGATTGTGCAGGCGCTGCGCATGGGTCCGGATCGGCTCGTGGTGGGTGAGTGTCGCGGCGCGGAGGTGGTGCACCTGCTGACCGCCATGAACACCGGTCACCGCGGTGCTGGAACGACCCTGCACGCCAATAGCGCGCAGGCGGTGCCCCTGCGTTTGTGTGCTCTGGGTGCGCTCGCCGGACTGGATAGTAGAACGGTCGCTCTACATACGGCGACGGCTTTTGAACGCATTATTCACCTAGAACACCGGGATGGTCGCCGCCGCATCGAGGGCGTCTACAGCCTGCACCCCGCAGTTGAGGGGAGCGAAGAGTATTTGCAGGTCAGGCGTATTTCTGTGGGCTCCGAAGTTGGGTACTAGCCCCCGTAAAGGGGAAACGGAAAACGTGAAAGGAGGAACCATGAAAAGGGAAGAAACGAGTCGAGGAAGCCTTCGCGAACGCTGGGCTGAGCACCTCGCCGGAGCAGTCAGCGCCGAGGAAATGCGCATGTGGCCGCTCATGCTACGCACCCTCGCCCTGAACCTGCGCGCCGGCATTCCCCTGCAGGAGGCGGTGCACGCCGACCCTGGCACCGGGCAGTTTGCACAGTTCGGGCAAAACGAACCGGTGCCGGATGCGGGGAAAATGCACGCGAAGAAAATAACAGCCCGGAAAAGCGCTGGGAAAAGCGCCCAAGCTCGACGGGCACGAGGCTTCTCGCCCCTCTCCGAAGACTACGGGCACAAGCGGTGCGCCGAAGATATCCGTCGTTTCACGCAGGCGCTTGCCGCACTTGCCTCCTGGGGCGCACCCGCACACCTCGCCTGCGCCCAGCTACTCGAAAACAGCAGCCGGATGCGCCCGCACAGCCGCGACCGCCTGTACGACCTGCAGCTGAGCCTGCGCATGAGCGAGAGCGCCGGCGCGCCGCTCGCCACGAGCCTGGAACGCGCCGCCGAACACGCCGAAGAACGCATCGACGCGCTCCTGGGCAGGCAGAGCGCCCTCGCCGCACCGCGTGCCACCGGCAGAATCCTCTCCTGGCTTCCGCTGCTCGGCCTGGGACTGGGTGTGCTCATGGGAAGTGACCCCGTGGGCGTGCTGACCGGCTCCATCCTCGGTGCGCTCACCGGCTTGCTGGGGCTGGGGCTCGCCTTCGCCGGGCGCCGCTGGACCGCCGCGCTCGTGCATCGGGCTGAGGTGGAAAGCGCGGCAGGTAGCGGGGGCGACCAAACCTCGAACGTGCCGCCCGTTGATACCGCCCTCGTGCTGGAACTACTCGCCGCGCAACTACGCGCCGGGCTTGCGCCGCTCGCCGCCCTGGGCACCCTCTCCGAGGCGCTCAATAGCCGACCGCTACACACGGTCTGCCAGCGCCTACAGATGGGCAGCGGCTGGGGGAGTGCCTGGTCGGGATCCGCGGCGGGAACATTCGGTGAGCTGCGGGATGCGCTCGCCCCCGCCTATACGGGTGGCGCACCCAGCACTGCGCTACTGCTTTCCCTTGCCGATGCGCACCGCCTCAGTGAACGCCGCGCGGCAGAACGCGCCGCCGGAAAGCTCTCCGTCGCGCTCGTGGTGCCCCTCGGTCTGTGTTCGCTGCCCGCCTTTATTTGTTTGGGTATTGTGCCCATCCTCATTTCGCTACTACCCACGCTGACGGGCTAAAGAACCATGCCCATAAGCGCTGTTGACTAGCTGAAATGCCGAAAGTTTAGACCCTCGCCCATCTGCCAAGAACGCAGACGAGCACCCACCCCGCCCCGAACGAACAGGGCGTAATGAAAGGAAAACCAATGACGAACACCCTCTGCGAAGCAATCCGCCACGACCTGCACGCTGTCGGCGCTCCGGGCAACGCCCCGGTCGGTGCTCCGGGTGGCATTCCGAGCGAAATTCAGCCCGCCGCGCTCGGTGCCGTGCAGGGCGCTGAAACGCAGACCATTCTGGGTCCCGTACCGCTGTCCGTTGCCATCGCAACCACCATGAAGCAGTTGCGCGAAGAATGCCCCGAGCTTTTCAGCGATGCCGAACTTCTCACCGGTGCTGAGCTGAGCCACGCCGGCCCCAGGATTGACCCTCACGAAATGGAGATTGATATGAACACGGACCGCCTGAGCCCCGAGCAGGCGCTGACCATTGCCCGCGCGCTCGCTGAGGGGTGCACCCTGGACGAATGCGGCGCCACCTGCCGCAGCCTGGGTGAGCACGCGCCCGGCTGTGCCGAATACGTGCCCGCTGAGGGTGATGAAAAGGCGCCCGCTGAGTACGCCCTGGCGGGTGATCCGGAGGAGGGCGCCTCCACCGCGGAGTACGGCATTGTGATGCTTGCGGCGGTCGGTTTTGCGGGCCTGCTGGTGCTGATTCTCAAGTCCGATGAGGTGCGTTCCATGCTCCTGGATATTGTGCGTAATGCGCTGTCGATTGCAGGTAATACTGGACTGCTCTAGCGCCTTTGTAAATCCCGCCGTGGAGTTTGGATCTAGGTGCTATGCACCCCGAAAAATGGGGCAAGAAAGGAGGAATAAAGAATGAACGCTCATATGAATTTGGGTGTTTGTCGGTGTGCTCGACCCGCAGGTAAAACCGGGGCGGAATCGGTGCCCGATACCCCGCACGAGGACGCCGCAGAAGAGGGTGTCATCACCGCCGAATTTGCGGTCGCCCTACCCGCCGTGACGGTGGTGCTCGCCCTCTGCCTGGGCGCCGCCTCCACGGGGGTTGCGCAGCTCAAGGTGGAGGAATCCGCGCGAACGGCTGCCCGCGCCGCCGCCCGCGGAGACTCCGAGGCGCAGATTCGCTCCGCCGTCAGTCGCATCGACCCGGCGCAGAGTGTGCAGATTTCCGTTTCTCCTGATAGCGCAGTTGATGCAGGGGAGGGGCGCGCCCGGCAGGTGCACGTGCGGGTGAGCCGCCCCGCCCCCGGCGTGATTGGCTCGACGACCGGCTGGGTACTGCGAGCGGACGCCCATGCCCGCGTTGAAGGTGGTGCTGGCAGTCAAGAAGGCACTGGCGCTCAGGAAAGCGCTGACAGTGAAGAAAGCATCGGCAATGATGGTGAATAAAAGCTCGGTTCTCGCCTGCTCCGCGGAAGAGCAACCCGAAGAGGGTAGCGGCACCGTCCTCGCCCTCACCATTATTGCCGCGCTGCTGGTGGTGACCGTGGTGATTGCCGGGCTCATCGGGGTGGTGTCCGCGAACCGCAGGGCTTCCGTAGCCGCCGATTTGAGTGCGCTCGCGGCGGCGGATGCCTACCGCGGGCTCACCGAGGGCGACCCGTGTGCGGTCGCGGCGGATCTTGCCGCCCGCCACGGTGCGCACCTGGAATCCTGCACGTTTCCGGATCGACCTGAAACGGTGGAGGTGACGGTCGCCGTCCCCGTCGCAGGGCCCATGGGGATGCTGGGCCCGGCGAGGGTGCGTGCCCGCGCCGGGGCTGAGCACCCTGAAGAAGAGTACGCCGAAGAAGAGCATGACGCGGTGGGCAACGCGGAGGAGCTGAGCCCCGATGAGGTCGCCGAGCTGGAGGAGGAGCTGGAAGCTGGGCAGGATTCGGTGCCCGAACCTCCTGAGCCGGAAAGCCCTGCCGAGCCGGAAAAACCCGCCGACTAGGTTATTTGCGCTCGCCGGGAGTTGTTATCTCAGCCTGCACAGCTTATCTCCCTGCGCCTCCTGCAGTAACCTACGCCTCCGCCATGCTCCGCAGCATTGCCTGCAGTAGCGCCCGCGCGCCGTGCTTGCTGAGCGGCTCGTTGCGGTTGCCGCACTTGGGTGAGTGCACGCAGGAGGGGCAGCCGTTGTCGCATCCGCAGCTTTCGATGGCTTCGAGGGTGGCGCTCAGCCACTGCACAACCGCGTTGAAGCCGCGCTCGCTAATGCCCGCACCGCCGGGGGTTGCGTCGTAGACGAAAATGGTGGGCCTGCCGGTGTCTACGTGAAGTAGAGTGGAGAGTCCGCCCAAGTCCCAGCGGTCGCTGGTGGCGATGAGGGGTAGCAGTCCGATGGCGGCGTGCTCGGCGGCGTGCAGGGTGCCGGGGCCGTCCTCTTCGGTCACGCCCGCGCCGAATAGGTAGCTGGGTTCGAAGGTGAACCAGACCGCCTCGGTCATGAGTACTTCCGGTGGCATGGGTTGTGCCTCTTCGCCCAGGTATTCGCCGCCGTAGACGGAGAATCGCTGGTAGCCGGTGACCTGGTCGGTGACCTGAACCTGCCCGCGGTGCATGGTGAGCGGGGCGAGCTGCTGCGCGTCGGTTTCGGGTGCAGACTCTCCGGGAGTAGGCTCGCCAGGAATAGCAGCTCCAGCTGGCGCACCGTAACTGACCCGCGCACGCTCCGCCAGAATACGCACCTCAGTGCTCTCAATGGCGCGCGTGTAGTAGTCCGGGTAGACGCGGCTGAGCAGAATCACGCGCTCGCCCTCGCTGAGGGACTCGACCACATACTGCGCGTTCTGGTGAATATAGATTGCGCCCGGGTGCCCCTGGCTCATGGCGTGCGCGGCGTCCATGGTGCCAACCAGGGTGCCGTCTTCGGCGTCGATGAGCTGGTAGGGTCCGCCGCCGGTGCCGCGGATATCGACCAGCTCGGCGGCTGATTCGGCATGCGTCCAGTACCAGCCGTCCGGGCGGCGACGCAGGTACCCCTGCTGTACCAGTCGATCCAGCAGGGTGGCGGTGTGCGGACCGAAGAGGCTCAGCTCTTCGGCACGGATGGGTGCCTCCTGCGCGGCGGCGCACAGCTGCGGTGAGAGAACGTACGGGTTCGTTGGGTCGAAAACGGTCGCCTCAACCTCCCGCCCGAAAATCGCCTCCGGGTGGTGCACCAGGTAGGTGTCGAGCGGGTTGTCGTCGGCAATGAGTACGGCGAGCGCGTCCTGACCGCTTCGACCCGCGCGGCCCACGCGCTGCATGAAGGAGGCGCGGGTACCCGGCCAGCCCGCCACGAGTACGGCGTCCAGTCCGGAGATGTCGATGCCCAGTTCCAGCGCGGAGGTGCTCGCCAGTCCGAGCAGTTCGCCGTTGCGGAGTTTGCGTTCGAGCTCGCGGCGCTCTTCGGGGGTGTACCCGGCGCGGTATGCGGCGACGCGGTGGGAGAGACCCGCCTCCACCTCGTCGAGGTAGCGTTGGGTCTTCTGCGAGAGGATTTCTACGCTGCGGCGCGAACCGGCGAAAACCAGGGAGCGGGTGCGGGAAAGCACCAGGTCGGTGAGCATTTGCGCGCCCTGCTCCACGGGGGAGACGCGGCGCGGCGCCTCCTGCTCAGCCTTCGACTGGACCGCCTGCTGCTGGGTGCTGCGGGCACCCTTGGCGAGCTGATCGTGCGCCTTGGGCGGCATGAATTCGGGCTCCCAGAGCGCGACGGTGGTTTCACCGCGTGCGGAGGTGGACTCGGTAATGGCGGTGACCGCCTGCTGCGGCACGCCGATGAGTTTGGAGAAAGACTCGACCGGGTTGGAACTGGTTGCGGAGGCGCCGTAGAACACGGGCACGGTGCGGTAGAGTGCGCAGACGCGGCGCAGGCGGCGCAGCAGGTTGGCGATGTGTGCACCGAAAACGCCGCGGTAGCTGTGTGCCTCGTCGAGCACCACGTAGCGCAGCCCGCGCAGGAAGGACGCCCACTGCCGGTGGTTGCTCAGGATTGAGTAGTTGAGCATGTCCGGGGTGGTGAGGATGAAGTTAGCGTGTTCGCGGATCCAGCGGCGTTCGCCGGTGGGGGTGTCGCCGTCGTAGCTTGCCGCGTGGAGTCCTGGTAGGTTGTAGGAGGTGAGGGCGGTGAGCTGGTCGGCGGAGAGCGCCTTCGCCGGTGAAATGTAGAGAACGTTCGCTCTATTATTGAGGTTTTCTGCCCCCGAATACGCGGAAGTTGAGCTCACCGGCTCGCCGCACGATGCACGATAAATAGCGTCCAGGGTGGGCATCAGGTAGCTCAGGGTCTTGCCCGAGGCGGTACCAGTCGCCACAATCACGTGCCCGCCGCTGCCGGTGCTCTTCGCACCTTTGGCGTGCGCGGGAGCCGGTGCTTCAACCTGCTCAGCTTCGATGCGCCCCGCCTGCCAGTCGTAGCGCGCCGCACTCGCCGCCAGCGCCGCATCAAGACCCGCATGGGCGGCGTCTGCCGCCTGCACCTGGTGGGCGTAGGGCTCGGCAATACCGAGCGATTCAAAGGCCTCCACCACGCGCGGATGCAACCACTGCGGCCACGGCGCGTAGCTCGCCTCCCTGACGGCAATGGTGCGAATATGGGTCACCTGCTCGGGCAGGGTTCCGGTGCGAGCCGCCTCCGGCAATAGGGGTGCCAGCACTTGCTGTGCGCTCGCGGGCAGCTCGCGGTAACGTAGCGTTTTTGGGTGAGCCGCAGACTGCCCCTGCGTCTGTTAGTGCTGGTGTACAGGCTGGTGCGTGGGTTGCTGTTCGGGGTGTTGGTTGGCGTTCTGCGAGGAGGTGCTGTGCGGCATGGGTTCCATTGTAGAGCGGCGGGCTACACCCCGACCTGCCGCCGGTCATGTATCGTCCTGAATTTGCGCACCGTGCCTGTCCCAACCCCGTCCCAGAACTGCCTCTGCGCCGCCAACCCCTTAGTCAGCGCGCACATATCAAAAAATTTGCATGCTTTAGACGTATATCACGATAAAATAGTTTCGTGGCTCAAAATAAGATTATTCTGTATTACCAGTTCGCCCCCATCGCCGACCCGCAGGCGGTCATGCTCTGGCAGCGTGCCCTCTGCGAGAAGCTCGGCCTGCGCGGGCGTATCCTCATTTCCAAGCACGGTATTAACGGCACCCTCGGCGGCGAAATCAACGCGGTCAAGGCGTACACCAAGGAAACCCGCAAGTACCCCGGCTTCAAGAACATGGAGTTCAAGTGGTCCGAGGGCGGCGCGGAGGACTTCCCCCGCCTGTCCGTGAAGGCACGCGACGAGATTGTGGCTTTCGGTGCTCCCGACGAACTGCAGGTGGACGAGAATGGCGTCGTTGGCGGCGGCGTGCACCTGAAGCCTGAAGAGGTTAACAAGCTTGTTGAAGAGCGCGGCGACGAAGTGGTCTTCTTCGACGGCCGTAACGCATTCGAGGCGAAGATTGGCAAGTTCAAGAACGCTATCGTTCCCGACGTGCGCACCACCCACGACTTCATTCGCGAGATTGAGTCCGGCAAGTACGACCACATTAAGGACAAGCCGGTCGTCACCTACTGCACCGGCGGTATTCGCTGCGAGATTCTCTCCGCACTCATGAAGAACCGCGGCTTCAAGGAGATCTACCAGATCGACGGTGGCATCGTGCGCTACGGCGAGAAGTACGGCGACAAGGAACTGTGGGAAGGCTCGCTCTACGTCTTCGACAAGCGCATGCACATGGAGTTCACCCCGGACACCGTCACCATCGGCAAGTGCGAACAGTGTGGCGCCCCCTCGAATAAGTTCGAGAACTGCTCCAACGATTCCTGCCGCGAGCTGGTTCTGCTCTGCCCCGAGTGCGCAGCTGATGACGCGAAGCGCCACTGCGTGCCCGAGTGCTCGGTGGACCGCGAAGCAGCTGAGGCGAACGCCTAATGGCAGCCGCTAAGGGCGGCGCGGTTCAGATTTCTGAACCTCGCATTGAGGAGCACCCGGCGATGGTCGTTGCCGGCGTTTCGCAGGTGTTCCCCCTGGACGGCGACTTCTCCTCGCTGTGGGATGAGCTGAATCAGAAGGCGTCCCCGGCGATGCTGGATGTTCTGAACGTGACCCAGTACCTGGGCGTGTGCACTCAGCCGAACCCGAAGGGTCAGGTCCGCTACACGGCGGGCTTCCTGGTGTCGGAGCCGGCGAGTGCGGCGAAGCTTGGTCTGGGCGTGCTGGAGTTGCCTGCGAGCACCTATGCGGTGGTTGAGGTGACCGGCCCGATTTCGGAGTCCATTCCGGCTGGCTTTGCGAGCTTTGAGGAGGCGTTCTTCGCGAAGAATCCGCAGTACCGCCCGGTGGGTGGCCTTGAGGTGTACGGTCGCGGCGATATGCAGGCGGCTGATTACCGTATGGAGCTGTGGGTTCCGCTGGTAAAGCGTTCCTAGGGCAGTTTGTTTCTGTCGTTTTAGTTGCAGTTTTAGCTGTTGAATAGAAGGGCCCGGTGGTGCGATGCGTTCGTGCCGCCGGGCTTTTCTGTGCCCTTTTCGGCTATATTTTGCGTCAGCATTTTGTGGCGGTATGTGTGCGCCGGGTGGGTGGGGTGTGCAGGCGGGTGAGGCGTGCGGGCGGGTGAGGTGTGCGGCGAAAGGGGAGTGGTGCTCTGTGTGTAATACTCCGAAACAAAATACTTGACATGTAAAGTATTTGGGTTTAGATTTAAACCACCAGCCCGGCACTACACGAGCCCGGGCGCAACTCGCTAAGGAAAAAACCATGAACACCAACCCCAACAGCACCCCGCAGCTCGACGAATCCATCCGCATCAGCCACCTCGAGCCCATGCGCGGCGACGAGAAGAAGCTCGGCTTCCTCTCCTTCGGCCACTGGGCTGAGGTCCCCGGCTCCCGCGTACCCTCCGCCGCGGAATCCCTGCACCAGGCAATCGACCTTGCCGTAGGTGCCGAAGACATTGGACTGGACGGCGCGTTCTTCCGCGTGCACCACTTCGATCAGCAGCAGGCGACCCCCTACCCGCTACTCTCCGCAATCGCCGCCAAAACCGAACGCATCGAGCTGGGCACCGGCGTGATTGATATGCGCTACGAAAACCCGCTCTACATGGCTGAACTTGCCGCCATGGCTGACCTCATTGCGGCGGGTCGACTGCAGCTGGGTGTTTCCCGCGGCTCGCCCGAATCCGTTATCCGCGGCTTTGAGAGCTTCGGCTACTACCCGGCAGAGGGTGAAAACGAGAGCGACATGGCGCGCCGCCACCTCGACATTTTCCTCAAGGCAATTGAGGGTGAGGGCATGGCGCCCAGCGCTTGCGTGGCGGGCAAGTACGCCCCCGTACAGCCGCAGTCGCCGGGTCTGCGTGAGCGCATCTGGTGGGGTGCAGGTACCGATAGCACCGCCGTTTGGACCGCGCAGAAGGGGCTGAACCTCATGTCTTCAACCCTGATGCTGGAAGATAAGGGCATTCCGTTCGATCAGCAGCAGGCGCAGCAGATTCGCCTTTTCCGCTCCGAGTGGGTGAAGGCGGGCAATTCGGGTGTTCCGCGTGTTTCGGTGTCCCGCTCGGTGCTGCCCATTATTGATGAAACCTCGGCGCGCTACTTCGGTCGCCGCGCTTCGGAGGACTCGCAGGATTACACCGGCATTATTGACAACAGCTTCTCCCGCTTTGGTCGCAGCTACATTGGTGATCCGGCCGATATTGCCGAAGAACTCGCCCGTGATGAGGCGGTCCAGGCGGCAGACACTGTACTGCTGACGATTCCGAACCAGCTGGGTGTGGACTTCAACCTGAAGATGCTTGAGGCAATCGTGAAGGAGATTAAGCCTGCGCTGACCACTAAGTAAAGCCCCTGAGGTGAAGACCCCGCAGAACCTTCTGCGCTAGCAGGGTTTCGCGCCAGCGTGCCGCCGTCGCTTCCGTGATGGGCGGTGGTCGCTGATGAGCGCGAACTCTGCCGCCTCCCGAGGGCAAGGGCGCGGAGCACGTGCGGCAGCCCGCACAAGTGGACAATTGGTCAGTTATCACTGTATAGTCATCGTATGCTGACTATTGCTTCACACCTCGACGTCATGAACCGGCTCGGCCGCGCCATGGCCGACCCGACACGTTCCCGGATTCTGATGACCCTCCTCAGCGGCCCGAGCTATCCAGCCGTGCTCTCGCGCGAGCTGGAGCTGACCCGCTCGAACGTGTCCAACCACCTGACCTGCCTGCGCGATTGCGGAATCGTCGTCGCCGAGCCCGAGGGCCGCCAGACGCGCTACGAGATCGCCGACCCGCACCTCGCCGCGGCGCTGACGTCCCTGATCGACGTCACGCTCGCGGTGGACGAGGCAGCGCCGTGCATCGACCCGGTATGCTCGGTGTCGGGCTGCTGTGGAACGGCGGCGGGAGCATGAGCGAGACCCTGACCGCCGCGCGCCGCGCGATGCTGCACCGGCGCGTCCGCTTCATCGTCGGCTTCACGATCACGTACAACGTAATCGAGGCAATCGTCGCAGTCTGGGCAGGCGTCCTCGCCTCGTCTGCGGCGCTCATTGGCTTTGGGCTCGACTCGGTTGTCGAGGTACTCTCGGCCGCGGCCATCACCTGGCAGTTCACCCGCAAGGACCCTGAGCGGTGGGAAACGGTCACCGTCAAGGCCATCGGCATCGCGTTCTTCGCGCTGGCGGCCTACGTCTCGATCGACGCGGTGCTGGCCCTGGTTGGTCAGGAGGGCCCCGACCGCAGCCCGCTGGGTCTCGGTATCACCGCGCTGAGCCTGGTCGTCATGCCTCTGCTGGCGTGGATTGAGGTCCGCACCGGGCGGGAGCTGGGCTCCAAGAGCGTGATGGCCGACGCCAAGCAGCTCATCCTGTGTATCTACCTCTCCGGTGCAGTGTTCATCGGCCTCGTCCTCGACAGCCTGTTCGGCTGGTGGTGGGCTGACTCGGTCGCGGCGCTGGTCGTGGCGGTGCTCGCGGTGCGCGAAGGCCTGGAGGCCTGGCGCGGCGACGTCGAGTCGCCCTTCGAAGTGCTAGAGGACCTCGAAGACGAGGACGACTGACCCGTCACCCGACGATGAAGAGCCAGTGCTGCAACCCAGACATGCGCTACGAAAACCCGCTCTACATGGCTGAACTTGCCGTCATGGCCGATCTCATTGCGGCGGGTCGACTGCAGCTGGGCGTGGACTTCAACCTGAAGATGCTGGAGGCAATCGTGAAGGAAATTAAGCCCGCGCTGGCCACCAAGTAAAGGTTCTGAGGTGAAGGTCCTGGGGTGAAGGTCCTGGAGTAAAGACCCCGTGCCAAGATGTTTCCGGCGCTTTGTAACGCGCTGAGATGCTTGTTTCCTTACAGCTTGAGCCACACATACAGCGATGCCCCGGCAGGCACCCGCAAGGGTTCTCGCCGGGGCATTACTATGCTCACGTTCTTAGAAATCCTTCTGTCTAGAAATCCCTCTGTCTAAAAGTTTTTCGTCTTTTCCCAAGGCTCAATAGCGCCCGGAACCACCTCAAAGAGCGGATGCGCACACGCCGCCAGCTCGCCGCGTGCCGCCAGTCGCTCGCTCAACCGATGCTCCCACTCGGGGTCGCGCCCCGCCACCTTGTGCTGCAGAAAGGCGAGCTCGTACTCCAGCTGACCCAAAGGAACGGGAATCAGCGCGACCGAAGCGTACGGATTTTCTGCCTTGTCAGCACAGTTTTTATCGGTGCCGTTTCTGCCTGCACTATTTTCGCCCGCACCAATCAGCGCACGGTTGAACGAGTAGCCGCGGGCATCCGCCTCATCTGCCAGCCCGGACAGGTAAGCGGCAACCGCCTCCAGCGGCTGCGGATGCGCGCGAAAACGAATCAGCTGCGGATGGTTCGTGTACCCGCGAGTCAGACCCCGCAGCACCTTCTGCGCCAGCAGAGTTTCACGCCAGCAGGCGACCAGGGCGCGCCGATCGAGCAGACAGGGGTGAAGGGACCAAATGCGCACGCTTAGCCTTGCTCGTCTGCAGTGTTTTCGCCAGCCGATTCAGCGCCCGCGTGCTCGTCGCTAAAGTGCAGGAAGCTCTTGAGCACCAGCTCGCGCACCGCATGCAGCAGGGTGTCGCGCGGATGCTGCTCCTGCGTACCGCGTGCCGCGGCGGCAGCCTCATCGTATTCGGGCCAGGACAGCAGCATGGCAAGAGCCGCCACAATCTGACCCACGGCAAGCTCACCATCGCTCGCCGACGCAAAACCCGCCGTCTCGGTGGAGAGCAACTGGGTGCGGCACAGACCCGAACCGGCACGCAACAAAATGACGCTGGGGTGCTCGGCGCCAGGGCGGCCGTGGCGTTCCTCGGTGACGTCCTCGGCGACTTCCAGGTGCGCGGCGAGCAGCGCCTCATCGTCCATGGCGGCGAGACGGTCGTAGCGGCGCACGGACTCGGTGAGGGCGCGGGCGATGGGCTGCTGAATCGGGTAGGTGATCTCCTCGAAACGCTGCAGGGGCTCGGTCACGCCTGCCGCGGTCGCCTCGGTCGGGCGGCGCAGCCAAATCATGCCAAAACCAATAGAATGAACGTTCCGGGAAGCGAAGTCGTTCAGGTATGCCACGTAGGTCTGCTCGTAGTGGCTGCGGTCGCGGTTCTCGCTCGCATCCTTCAACCAGGTCTCCGCGTAGGAGGCGGGGGTCAGCGCCTCACGCTGAATAAACCACGCCTCCGCGCCGCCGTCGGCAACCCAGGCACGCGGACGCTCATCCCACGGACGCGGTGCATCCGGGTCCGCCGAATCGCGAATAATCTCCCAGTTACCCAGCATCTGCGCGCGGCCACCGGGCACCAGCACCGACGGCAGCTGACGCACCATCGTGCTCACAATTTCGTCACCGGGCAGGCCGCCGTCGCGGTAGGTGAACTGCTCCTCGGCGCTCTCACCGGCAACGCGCGGGGTAATCACGAACGGCGGGTTCGACACCACCAGGTCGAAAAGCTCACCGGCGACCGGCTCCAGCAGGGAACCCTCACGCAGGCTCACGCGCGCCTGCGGGTTCTGCGGGTCAATATTGAGCGCCTGCGCGTTCAGCAACAGGTTAAAACGGGTGAACGCCAGGGCACGCTCCGAAATGTCGGTGGCGGTCACGTGCTCGGCGTGGGCGAGCAGGTGGAAGGTCTGAATACCGCAGCCGGTGCCCACATCCAGGGCACGCTTGACGGGGGTGCGCTCGGTAATCTGCGCCAGAGTCAGGGAGGCGTGACCAATGCCGAGCACGTGATCCTTACGGAGCACGCCGGGGCGCTGATGCGCACCCAGGTCGGCGGCAACAAAGATTTCGGTGCCGTCATCGGCGGCGTGCGGGCGCAAATCAACGCTCGCGGACCAGCGGGTAGAATCCGCAGCGTCGCGCTCAATCAGCGCGGCGTCCGCGAAGTCCTGCAGGGTCTCGCCGAAGACCTCTGCGGCCTCCGCCTCGGTGAGCGGGCGAGCCAGCAGGAAAAACGCCAGCAGACGCGCCAGGTTCTTCTCACCCACACTGTAATCGTCGCGCAGAATGTGCTCCACACGCCATAGGCCCGGAACTACTTGGTCGCGAGCCATCGCCTCAGCCGCCTCAACACCGAGCAGCTCCTGCACAGCGTCATAGCTGTAGTTCAACGCCAACAGGCGTTCACGGATGCGGGTCAGGCGGGCGTAATCATCGCTGCGGGGAGCATCCGCAACGGCGGCGTACTCGGGAGCGAAAGAGGCGGCAGAAATAGTCATGCACACCATTCTACGCACCCGCCGCATCTGCCCGGGCGCGCCCACCGCGTATAGGCGGCAGCGCAATGACACAGCCCCGACCCACCCACTGACCAAAACCGTCATCTGCGCAAGAGCGCCCACCCCATCGCATACACTGAAACCATGAGTAACCTGTACCCCGATGAAAGTATCAGCGTCGACAAGTGCTGGGAGCGTCTGCACGCAAACACTCTCGGCCGCCTCATCCTCACTGACGGACAGCACGTCGATGTGCTGCCCGTGCTCTACGCCGTCGCCAGCCAAGACGACAAGCAGGAAATCTACATCCGCACCACCCGCGGCAACAAGTTCTCCTCCGTAGTGGTCAGCCGCCGCGTCGCCTTCGAAATCGACGAAACCCTCGAAGACGGCATCCGCTCCGTCATCGTGGTCGGTATCGCCCACTGGCTGCCGCCGGAAATGACCCCGCAGATTGTGCGCACCTTCGACCTGCCCGACTCCGAAACCCACGAAATGCAGTGGGTGCGCATTGCGCCGCAGACCGTGTACGGCCGCGAATACCCGCTGCTGCCCGCATACCTGGACGGCACCCACCCCGACTCTGATACCCTCACCAGCTAGAAACGCAGGTGAGAGGGTGCGGTGCGCCCCAGCACCCGCACACACCCCCCGTGCACACACCACCGCTCCGGTACCGTATGATGTACCGAGTACCCTGCGCACTCGTGCAAGCTCAACACGCCCGGTCCTCATCAACCAGAACCGTGCCAGCTCGCCCGGTGCCGGGCCACCGCGCGCTCGCCGCATGAAACGCACCGAGCGCACCACATCAACCCAACATAAACTACACCCCCACCGATCACCTCACCCCGCGTACACCACGCCCCGCCGGCGCCCACAAGCGCCAGCGTAGGTTATGGTTGAATACGTAGCTTTTCAACACACAGATAGAGGAGTGCCGTGCCCGCTCAGGCAAAGACCGGAAAAGCCCTGCTGATTGTGGAGTCTCCCTCCAAGGTCAAAACCATTAGCAGCTACCTCGGCGAGGACTACCTTGTCGACTCGTCCATGGGCCATATCCGCGACCTTCCGCAGCCCTCCGAACTGCCCGAAAACCTCAAAAAGAGCCCCGTCGGCAAGTTCGCTGTCAACGTTGAAGAGAACTTCGAACCCTACTACGTGGTCAACCCCGACAAAAAGAAAAAGGTCGCCGAACTCAAGCGCAAGCTCAAAGAAGTAGACGCGCTCTACCTGGCAACCGATGGTGACCGCGAAGGTGAAGCCATCGCATGGCACCTGAAGGAAGTCCTCAAGCCCAAGGTACCCGTCTACCGCATGACCTTCCCCGAAATCACCCGGGAAGCCATTCAGCGTGCCTTCGGCGAACTGCGCGACATCGACCTGCACCTGGTCGACGCACAGGAAACCCGCCGCATCCTCGACCGCATCTACGGTTACGAAATTTCCCCCGTACTCTGGCGCAAGGTCGGCCGCGGCCTCTCCGCAGGTCGCGTGCAGTCCGTCGCAACCCGCCTCGTCGTTGAACGCGAACGCGAACGCATGGCATTCGTCGCCGCCAACTACTGGGACCTGACCGGACGCTTCCTGACCGCAGCCTCCGAAGGCTTCGACGCCAAGCTGGTCGCCGTAGACGGCAACCGCATCGCCACCGGCAAGGACTTCGCCGACAACGGCACCCTCAACACCTCCAAGGTCACCCACCTGAACGAGGAAGCCGCCCGCGCGCTCGCCGCAGCCCTGCAGTCCGCCGCGTTCTCCGTACGCTCCGTTGAGACCAAGCCGTACAAGCGCCGCCCCGCAGCGCCGTTCACCACCTCCACCCTGCAGCAGGAAGCCGCACGTAAGCTGCGTTTCTCCTCCCGCGTGACCATGCAGGTGGCGCAGCGCCTCTACGAAAACGGTTACATCACCTACATGCGTACCGACTCGGTGGCGCTGAGCGAGCAGGCCGTCAAGGCCGCTCGCCGCCAGGCCTCCGAGCTGTACGGCGCCGAGTTCGTGCCCTCCGCACCGCGCGTGTACACCTCCAAGAGCAAGAACGCGCAGGAAGCCCACGAAGCAATCCGCCCCGCCGGTGACACCTTCCGTACCCCGGACGCTGTGCGCGGCTCCCTGTCCAACGACGAGTTCCGCCTCTACGAGCTGATCTGGAAGCGTACCGTCGCCTCCCAGATGGCTGACGCGACCGGTTCCACCGCTTCCGTGCGCCTGGGCGCCGTGGCATCTAACGGCCAGGATGCCGAGTTTGCTGCATCCGGTACCGTCATCACCTTCCGCGGTTTCCTCGCCGCCTACGAGGAGGGCGTTGACGCATCCCGCGTGGCTGAGCGTGAGGCGAAGGACGCTGAGAAGCGCCTGCCGAACCTGACCACCGGTGAGGCACTGACCGCCGAAGCGATTGAGCCCGCCGGCCACGAGACCCTGCCGCCTCCGCGCTACACCGAGGCGTCCCTCGTGAAGACCCTGGACGAGCTGGGCATTGGCCGCCCGTCCACCTACGCGGCGGTTATTTCGACCATCATGGACCGCGGATACGTGAACGTTCGTTCTGGTTCGCTGATTCCGTCCTGGATCGCGTTCTCCGTGGTGCGCCTGCTTGAATCCAGCTTCGGCCCCTATGTGAACTACGAGTTCACCGCGCAGATGGAAGAGGACCTCGACCGCATCGCACGCGGCGAGGAGTCCCGCGTCGAATGGCTGGGCGAGTTCTACTTCGGTGGCGGCTCCAAGCGCGGCCTGAAGTCTATCGTGGACAATCTCGGTGAGATTGACGCCCGCAGCATCAACTCCATCCCGATTGCGGACGGCATTGTGCTGCGCGTGGGCAAGTTCGGCCCCTACCTGGAAGCCGAAGGCACCCTCGACACCGAGACCGGCGAACTGACCGAACCGATCCGCGCGAACGTACCCGCCGACCTGGCACCGGACGAACTGCCCGAAGAGAAGGCCCGCGAACTGCTCGAACAGGGTAAGTCCGACGGCCGCGTGCTCGGCGTGGACCCG
>ERZ1699226.42-NODE-43-length-26186-cov-4.358724_pt1 | contig 26186 bp, 6 predicted proteins | sample MGYA00581547_ERZ1699226 | MGnify/ENA primary metagenome ERZ1699226 (study PRJEB42319, sample SAMD00040328) | human oral metagenome | material: saliva | host: Homo sapiens | study: EMG produced TPA metagenomics assembly of PRJDB4115 data set (Metgenomic analysis of...
AAAAGTTACAGCCCTTAAATACAAGAAGGGTCAAGAAGGTACTTACAAGTACACTGTAACAGAGGTTAAGGGTACAGATGCAACTGTCGATTACGATACAATGGCTGCTGTTGTAACCGTTACTGTTTCTCATGATGGTACAGCGAAAGCCTTGATCACAAACGTGACAGAACCTGCGGATAAAGAATTTAACAACCGTGTAACACCACCAGAAGAACCTAAGTTCCAACCAGAGAAATACGTTGTTTCTGAAGAGAAATACGATATCACAGGTGACAAGCTCGTTGATGATGATAAAGAGTTGGCAGACAAGTACGCAGATACCAATGCGAACCCATATGCGGACGATGCCTCAAACAACGAAGCAGAAAACTTGAATACCAAGACTGTTAAACGTGGTCAAAAATTGGTTTATCAAGTATGGTTGGATACAACTAAATTCGACGCAGCTAACAAGGACAACATCCAATCAGTAGGAATCTCAGATGACTACGATGAAACTAAATTGAATCTTGACGCTTCAGCTATTAAAGCCTACGATTCAGTAACAGGCGCAGAAGTCACAGACAAATTTGATATCACAGTTAACAACGGTGTGATCACTGCAACCCTTAAAGCTGGCTTCACTAAGTCACTTGGCGATGCAGAAAACACACAAGTTATCGACACAACTAAATTCGCCTTTGGACGTTACTACAAGTTCGACATCCCAACAACAGTTAAAGCTGATGTTGCAGGTGGTGTAGATATCGAAAATACTGCGGCCCAAGTTGTAAACTACTACAACCCAACAACTAAGAAAGTTGAAAAACCAACTAAACCAACTGAAAAACGTGTTAACAACGTTCCAGTTGAAGTGGAATTCAACTTCACTAAACGTTTGGAAGGTCGTGAGCTTAAAGCTAACGAATTCAGCTTCGTCCTTAAAGATTCAGAAGGTAAAACTCTTGAAACTGTGAAGAACGATGCTTCTGGTAACGTTAAGTTCAAAGCTCTTGAATTCAAGAAAGGCCAAGAAGGCGTTCATAACTACACAGTAGAAGAAGTTAAAGGCACAGACGCAACCGTTACATACGACACAATGAAAGCGAATGTAACAGTTACAGTTAAACACGATGGAACAGCTAAAGTTCTTATCGCGACTGTAGGTGCAATTGCGGACAAAGAATTTAACAACCGTGTGACTCCTCCAGAAGAACCTAAGTTCCAACCAGAGAAATATGTTCTTAGCGATGGTAACGGTAAGTTTGATATCACTGGTACTAAGCTTCTTGATGATGATGCAGAGTTGACAGATAAGTACGCAGACACAAATGCGAACCCATACGCTGATAAAGCTGATAACAACGAAGCAGAAAACATCAATACGAAAGCCGTGAAACGTGGCGAAACTATTAACTACCAAGTATGGCTTGATACAACTAAATTTGATGCAAACAATAAGGATAACATCCAAACTGTTGGTATTACTGACAACTATGATGAAGCTAAATTGGATGTTAAGGTATCTGATATCAAGGCTTACGATGGTAAGACTGGTAAAGATGTTACTGATAAATTCAACATCTCAATTGCTAATGGTGTAATCACAGCTAACCTTAAAGATGGCTTCACTAAGTCACTTGGCGATGCAGAAAACACTCAAATCATCGATACTACTAAGTTCGAATTTGGACGTTACTACAAGTTTGTCATCCCAGCTAAAGTTTCTGACGGTGCTTACGATGGTGCTGAAATTGAAAATACAGCAGCTCAAGTAGTTAACTACTACAACCCAACTACTAAGAAGACCGAAAAACCAGAGAAACCAACTGAAAAGCGTGTCAACAATGTTCCAATGGCTATTCAGTTAATCTTCGGTAAGACACTTAATGGTCGTCAATTGAAAGATAAGGAATTTAACTTTGTCTTGAAAGACGAAGCAGGAAAAGTTCTTGAAACTGTTCAGAATGATGCTAAAGGCAAAGTAACTTTCTCTACTATTAATTATGGAAGAGACGATCTTGGTAAGACCTTTAACTACACTGTAGAAGAAGTTAAAGGAACTGATACAACAGTTACTTATGACAATATGAAAGTCAACGTTACTGTTAAAGTTATTCAACCTTCAGCAGGTAATCAATTATCAACAGTTATCTCTTATGCTACAGTTGGTGGAAATTCTTATGAATCAGACGACAGAATTTTCGATAACAACGTAACTCCTAACTTCAAACCAGAGAAATACGTTGTTTCAGAACCAAGCTTCGACATCATTGGCAACAAACTTGCTGATGACGACGATTCAGCTGATAAAGTTGAAATCCAAAACTTGAATGGTAAGACCCTCAAACGTGGTCAAAAGATCTACTATCAAGTATGGCTTGATACTCGTGACTTCACAGCAGAAAGCAATCTTCAAACAGTTGGTATCACAGATAACTACGAAGAAGATAAGCTTGACATCAACGCTGCTGATATCAAGGTTTACGATGGTATCACTGGTGCTGATGTTACTGACAAGTTCGACATCAAGGTTGAAAATGGTGTTCTCTACGGTACATCTAAAGCAAGCTTGACTAAAGCTATTAGTGCAACAGATGCTACTCCAGTCATCGATACAACTAAATTCGAGTTTGGTCGTTACTATAAATTTGATATCCCAGCTGTTGTTAAAGACATTGATGCTAACGACGGTGTAGATATTGAAAATACAGCCAACCAAACAATTCACCAATACAACCCATTCAATAAGAAAGTTACAACTCCTGAAAAGCCAACTCAAACACGTGAAAACAACGTTCCAGTTCCACTCGAGTTCAACTATACTAAACGACTTGAAGGACGTGAGTTGACTGCAGGTGAGTTCAGCTTCGTATTGAAAGACAAAGACAACAAAGTTCTTCAAACAGTAACCAACGATAAAGATGGTCACATCAAGTTTGAAAAACTCTTGTTCAATAAAGATGATCTTGGTAAGACATTCACTTACACAGTTGAAGAAGTAGCTGGTAAAGATGCTTCAATCACATACGATACTATGAAAGCAACTGTAACAGTGAAAGTTACTAAGGAAGGCAAAGTTCTTACAACTGTCGTTAACCACGCTTCAACAGGCGGATTTGCTTCAAGTGCTAACGATAAAGAGTTCAACAACAAAGTTCGTCCACCAGAAACACCAGAATTTAATCCAGAGAAATACATTCTTAATGAAACTAAGTTCGATTTGAAGGGAGTATCTCTTCTTGATGATGACAAAGAGTTGAAAGATAAGGTTGCAGAAACTAATGCAAATCCTTATGTTGATGATGCTTCTAATAATGAAAAAGCTAACATCAATACTAAGACCGTATATCCTGGACAAAAAGTTGTTTACCAAGTATGGTTGGATACTACTAAATTCACTGAAAAGAATAATATCCAAACTGTTGGTGTATCAGATGACTATGAAGACGATAAAGTTGATATCAATGTAGCTGATATTAAAGCATATGATGGCATCACAGGTGATGATGTAACAGCTAAGTTCGATATCAAGGTTGAAAACGGTGTGATTACAGCCAACCTCAAAGATGGCTTCACTAAGTCACTTGGCGATGCAGAAAACACTCAAGTTATCGACACAACTAAATTTGCCTTTGGACGTTACTACAAGTTTGATATTGTTGGTAAAGTCAAAGACGACGTTAAGGGTGGTGTAGACATTGAAAACACAGCTTCTCAAATCGTTCATTACTACAACCCAACAACTAAGTCTGTTGAAAAACCAAATAAACCAACAGAAAAACGTGTTGTTAACGTTCCAGTTAAAGTAGAATTCAACTTCACTAAACGTTTGGAAGGTCGTGAGCTTAAAGCTAACGAATTCAGCTTCCAATTGAAGGATGAAGCAGGAAATGTCATCGAAACTGTTAAGAACGATGCCAAAGGTAACGTTAAGTTCAAAGCTATTGAGTACAAGAAAGGCCAAGAAGGCGTTCACAAGTTTACAGTAGAAGAAGTTAAAGGAACAGACGCAACTGTTACATACGATACCATGAAAGCGAATGTAACAATCACTGTTTCTCATGATGGTACTGCTAAAGCTCTTGTAGCAACTGTCGGTCAAATTGCGGATAAAGAATTCAACAATGCGGTTCGTCCACCAGAAAAACCTAAGTTCCAACCAGAAAAATATGTTGTTTCTGAAGCGAAATTCGATGTAACAGGTACTAAACTCGTTGATGATGATAAAGAATTGGCTAACAAGGTTTCAGACACCAATGCAAACCCTTATGCTGATGACGCATCAAACAACGAATTGGAAAACTTGAATACGAAGTCAGTTAAACCTGGTCAAACACTTTACTACCAAGTATGGCTTGATACAACTCAATTTGACGCTAACAACAAGGATCATATCCAAACTGTTGGTATCACAGATGACTTTGATGAAACTAAGTTGGATGTAGATGCATCAGCAATCAAGGTTTACGATTCAGTAACTGGTAAAGATGTTACAGATAAATTCGACATCTCACTTGCTAACGGTGTGATTACAGCTAACCTTAAAGATGGCTTCACTAAGTCACTTGGCGATGCAGAAAACACTCAAGTCATTGACACTACTAAGTTCGAGTTTGGTCGTTACTATAAATTTGATATTCCTGCAACAGTTAAGAAGGATATTAAAGCTGGTGTAGATATCGAAAATACAGCTACTCAAGTTGTTAACTACTACAACCCAACAACTAAGAAAGTTGAAAAACCAAACGTACCAACTGAAAAACGTGTTAACAGTGTTCCAGTTTCAGTAGAGTTTAACTTCACTAAGCGTTTGGAAGGCCGTGAACTTAAAGCGAACGAATTCACATTCGTACTTAAGGATTCTACAGGGAAAGAAATCGAAACTGTTAAGAACGATGCCAAAGGTAACGTTAAGTTCAAAGCTATTGAGTACAAGAAAGGCCAAGAAGGTACTTACAAGTACACAGTAGAAGAAGTTAAAGGTACTGACAGCACAGTTCAATACGACGGTATGAAAGCTCTTGTCACTGTTGAAGTATCACACGATGGTAAAGCGAAAGCTCTTATCACTAAGGTTACTGACCCAGCTGATAAAGAATTCAACAATACTGTTCGTCCACCAGAAAAACCTAAGTTCCAACCAGAGAAATACGTTGTTTCTAAAGAGAAATTCGATATCACTGGTATGAAACTTGTTGACGATGATGCTGAGTTGAAAGATAAAGTAGGCGATACTAACAAGGATCCTTACGCTGACAGCACAGCTAACAACGAAGCTGAAAATATCAATACTAAGACACTCAAGAAAGGTGATAAGTTTGTCTACCAAGTATGGCTCGACACAACTAACTTCACTGACGCTCACAATATCCAATCTGTAGGTGTTACAGATAAATATGACAGCGAAAACTTGACTGTTAACGTTAAAGATATTAAAGCATACGACTCTGTAACAGGAGAAGATGTGACAGCTAAGTTCGATATCCAAATCGTTGACGGTGTGATTACTGCAACATCTAAAGCTGACCTTACTAAGTCACTTGGCGATGCAGAAAACACACAAGTGATCGATACTGCCAAATTGGCATTCGGACGCTACTACAAGTTCGATATTCCTGCAACTATCAAAGGCACTGCTAAAGATGGTGTAGACATCGAAAATACTGCGTCACAAATCGTTCACCAATACGACCCAACTAAGAAATCTGTTGAAAAACCAGAAAAACCAACAGAAAAACGTGTAGTCAATATCCCAACTAAGGTTGAGTTTGAATTCACTAAGAAACTTGAAGGTCGTGAACTTAAAGCTGGTGAGTTTAGCTTCGTACTTAAAGACAGCAAGGGTAATGTGATCGAAACTGTAAGCAATGATGCTAACGGTAAGATCAAGTTCTCAGCTCTTGAGTACAAACGTGGTGAAGAAGGTACTCACGTCTACACAGTAGAAGAAGTACAAGGTAACGATGCAACTGTTACCTACGATAAGATGGTTGCTACAGTCGTTGTCTCAGTAACTAAAGACGGTAAAGTCTTGACAGTAACTTCTCAATTGCCAGAAGATACTGAGTTCAACAATATTGTGACACCACCGACTCCTCCAACACCACCAACACCACCAACACCACCAACACCACCAACACCACCGACTCCTCCAACTCCAGTGGTTCCACCAGTGACACCACCAACTACACCAGAAGCTCCTAAAGGACCAGCACTCCCTGAAACAGGTGATGATGCGTCTATGGCAGCTATGGCTCTCGGAGGAATCCTTGCGGCAGCTGGACTTGGTTTGGCAGGAAAACGCAAAAAAGAAGACTAAGATAGTTCATAGGTTAAATCCCTCAATATAGTTAGTTAGACTATTTCAGTTTTCGAAAAAGAGACTCATCCCGATAGGGGTGGGTCTCTTTTGTATCTATCTTAAAGATGATTTGGTGTTTTATTAAAATATTAGATATAAGGTTAAGTAATAGAGATTTTAGGATTTATTTTATGCAAAACAGATCAGTGGTTTAAATTTCAGGAAAAGATTATTATAAATATTGATATGTACTAAAATACTTATGTGAAAAGGTTTATTGGTTGTCATGAAGTCCTAGCTGCAAATCACAACTCGTTTTTTATATTGATTAAAAATTAGAGAAAATACTTGCTTAATGATTAAAAAAAAGATACGATAGACTTTGGAAGAAGGTTAATAAATGTATAGAGTGCGTATTTTTTCAATAATGTCTTTGTTTTTGACGCCCATTTGGGGTACAAGGATTAACTTATAGGAAGATTTTGAATGAAACAAGCAAATCATGTTTTTGAAAAAGTGACAAAGTACGCTATTCGTAAGTTGTCGGTAGGTGTAGGACCAGTTGCTATCGGGACATTCTTGTTAGCAGGTGGTTTTTTCGTGTCTAAACCAGTCTCTGCAGATCAGGTTACTAAGGATGCAACGGTACACATGGCCTATGTCGCTGAAAATGAATTAACAGCTGAAGAGCAACAGCAAGTGGTCCATGCTATTCCTGAGGACTACCAGAATGAAGATACTTTTTATTTGGTCTACAAACGTAAGGGTGCTACGCAAACTAGTCTTCCACAGACAGGAAGTTCTGACTGGGTAGCGTCAGGTTTAGGACTAGCAACGGCGACTATGGCTGTGCTGCTCTTTTCAAAAAAACATCGTAAAAAGATTATTGGCTTGGTCTTGATTGGGGCCGCTGGGCAAAGTCTCCTTGTGCCAATAGAGGTTCTTGCCTTGCAAAACAAGGAGTTGCAGGCCTATAATCAGACCCTTGCTGTTGCAGACGAGGCGGACCTAGCTAAAGGTGTTATTGCAATTGATGGTTATGAGTATGTTGGTTATCTGCGTTACTCAGCTAAGCCAGAGCTTGAACAACCTTTGGAGAATACTTTGCAGGGGCTTGAGTCTCCAATAAAAGAAGAGACTAGAGTAAATCAGGGTACAGCTGATAAGGATAGTGAGGGAATCAGTTGGAAAAAGGGAACTCAGGAGTCAGGTCACGAAGGCGAAGCTGTGGTTCAACCTGCTAATCCAGAGTATACCGGACCAAATAGTGCCAATGGTACGCAAGAATCAGGTCACGAAGGTGAAGCCCTTGTTCAACCAGTGGCTCCAGAATATACCGGCCCAATCAGTGCTAACGGCACACAAGAAGTTGGCAATGAAGGAGAGGCTGTGGTTCAACCAGCCAATCCAGCATATACTGGTTCAATCAGTAGCGATACTACAAGTGCCAATGGTACGCAAGAAGTTGGTCACGAAGGTGAAGCTGTGGTTCAGCCTGTCAATCCAGCGTACACTGGTTCAATCAATAGCGACACTACCAGTGCCAAAGGCACACAAGAATCAGGCCACGAAGGTGAGGCCCTTGTTCAACCTGAGAATCCTGTTCATACCCCAGTTGTCGGTAGTATCACAGAGACTGAAACGCAAGCCATCGATTATCCTATCGAAGTGATTACGGATGATAACAAATATGTGGATGAAGAAGTTGTCGAACAAGAGGGTAAAAAAGGTAGCCAAGAAATCCAGAAAATTTACCAAACCATTGATGGTGTCAAGGTTGGTGAGCCGACTATTGTGTCAGGTAAGGTTATTGAGGTGCCACAACCTAGAAAAATCCGTCGTGGAAGCAAGCCTCTAGATGGCACAACGACCGAAGAATCTATTGTAGAGCTTCCATTTAAAGAAATTGTCCAAGAAGATGACACACTTGAGAAAGGCACTTTACAGGTTGTCCAAGAAGGTCAAAAAGGCCAAAATAAAATCACCAAGGTTTATAAGACCTATAAGGGAAACAAGACTGCTGAAGAACCAACTGTTACTGAAACAGTGCTAGTGCCTGTCCAAGATCGTATCGTTCGCAAAGGAACTAAGGTATCTGAAAAACCAGTGCTTACGCTGACACAGATTGACAAGGATGACTTGGGTCGAAGTGCTAAACTTAGCTACAACTTGACTAATCCAGGTTCAGCAACTATCACGACTATTAAAGCGGTCCTTAAGCAAGATGGACAGGTTGTTCAAACGCTTGATATTCCTAGCACGACCTTGACTGCTGACCTAACCAACTTAGACTATTACAAGCCTTATACTCTTACAACAACCATGACCTTTGATCGTGGCAATGGTGAGGAGAGTCAGGTTTTGGCAGACCAAACTCTCCAACTGGATCTCAAGAAGGTTGAGCTTAAAGATTTTGCACGTACAGATTTGATCAAGTATGACAATCAAACAGAAGTGGATGAGACTCGTCTGACAGCTGTGCCTCAAGATCTCACGAATTACTACTTGAAACTGACTTCTGCGGATCAAAAGACGACTTACTTGGCAGTGAAAGCCATCGAAGAAACAACAGTTGATGGCAAGGCGGTTTATAAGGTAACTGCAGAAGCGGACAATTTGGTACAACGTGATGCCCAAAACCATTTTGCACAAACCTATAGCTATTACATTGAGAAACCTAAGGCTAGCCAAGCCAATGTCTACTATGATTTTGCTGACTTGGTCAATGCCATTCAAGCAAATCCATCTGGTGAATTTAGACTGGGCCAAAGCATGAGTGCTCGTCACGTCATTCCAAACGGCAAGTCATACATTACTTCAGAATTTACTGGTAAGTTGCTAAGTGATGGTGACAAACGCTATGCCATCTATGATTTAGAGCATCCATTGTTTAATGTTATCAATGGCGGAACTATCAAAAACATCAACTTTGAAAATGTAGATATCAATCGCCCTGGCCAAAATCAAATCGCGACGGTTGGATTTAACCTTAAAAATAAAGGTCTGATTGAAGATGTTAAGGTGACTGGTTCAGTTACTGGTAACAATGACGTGGCTGGTATCGTCAATAAGATTGATGAAGATGGCAAGATTGAGAATGTCGCCTTTGTCGGTAAGATTGACTCTGTCGGTAATAACTCGACAGTTGGTGGAATTGCTGGTTCAAACTACATGGGATTCGTTAACAGAGCCTATGTCGATGCGACTATTACAGCTCAAAATGCCAATGCAAGTATGTTAGTGCCATTTGTTACTTACATGCTTAACAGTTGGAAGTCAGGAACTAAGGCCAAGGTGACCAATTCAGTAGCCAAGGGTGTTCTTGATGTCAAAAACACACGAAATGTCGGTGGGATTGTTGCTAAGACATGGCCATACGGTGCTGTTCAAGACAACGTGACCTATGCCAAGGTTATTAAAGGTCAAGAAATCTTTGCTTCGAATGATGTCAATGATGAAGATGGTGGTCCTCATATCAAAGACCTCTTTGGTGTTGTTGGTTATAGCTCGGCCGAAGATGGCACGGGTAAAGATACCAAGAGTCCTAAAAAACTCAAACATTTGACTAAGGAAGAAGCCGACAAGCGTGTTGAAGGTTACAAGATCACAGCTGATACATTTGTCAGCGAGCCTTACGCGTTGAACACCCTTAACAACGTTTCTAGTCAAGCAGATTTTGCCAATATTCAAGACTATAATCCAGAATACAAACAGGCTTACAAGAATATTGAGAAATTCCAGCCATTCTATAACAAGGATTATATTGTCAACCAAGCCAACAAACTGGCTAAAGACCATAACTTGAATACCAAAGAGGTGCTCTCAGTGACACCAATGAAAGACAGTAATTTTGTTACTGACCTAAGCGCTGCTAACAAGATTATTGTTCACTACGCTGATGGTACCAAAGACTACTTCAAGCTTTCAGAGAGTTCAGAAGGGTTGAGCAATGTTAAGGAATATACTGTCACTGATTTGGGTATCAAGTATACTCCGAACATCGTTCAAAAAGACCATTCAAGCCTTATCAATGGAATCGTTGATATCTTGAAACCGATTGAGTTGCAGTCTGACCCAATTTACCAAAAACTTGGTCGTACAGGTCCAAATAAGGTCAATGCTATCAAGAACCTTTTCTTGGAAGAGAGCTTTGAGGCTGTTAAAACTAATTTGATCAACCTTGTGACTAAGCTGGTTCAAAATGAAGACCACCAGCTTAACCAATCACCAGCTGCTCAACAAATGATTCTTGACAAGGTTGAGAAGAATAAAGCAGCCCTCTTGCTAGGCTTGACCTACTTGAATCGTTATTACGGTGTGAAGTTTGATGATCTTAACATCAAAGAAATCATGCTCTTCAAACCAGATTTCTATGGTAAAAATGTGGATGTCCTTGACCGTTTGATTGAGATTGGCTCTAAGGAAAATAATATCAGTGGTTCAAGAACCTACGATGCTTTCGGTGAAGTTCTCGCTAAGAGTACCCTTTCTAGTGATCTTACCGACTTCCTCAACTACAACCGAAAACTCTTTACCACTATCGACAATATGAATGATTGGTTCATTGATGCCGCTAAGGATAAGGTTTACGTTGTAGAGAAGGCGTCTCAAAATGAAGGTGTTGGTGAGCACAAGTATCGTGTTTATGACAACCTCAGTCGTGGTCTCCACCGCAAGATGATTTTGCCATTGTTGAACCTTGATAAGACAGAAATGTTCCTGATTTCTACTTATGACACCATGTCTTATGGTACAGCTAACAAGTACAACACAACCCTAGAAAAGTTGAAACCTGAGATTGATCTAGCGGCTCAACGTCAAATCAACTACCTTGATTTCTGGCAAAGATTGGCCGCAGATAATGTCAAAAACAAATTGTTCAAAGACATTGTCAATCCAATCTGGGAAGGTTTCTACGTCTGGGGTCATGGTTGGCCAGGTTGGCCAGAGCGCTACGGCCAATTTAAGAACAGTACGGAAGTCTATGCGCCAATCCGTGAAATCTATGGACCAGTCGGTGAGTACTACGGTGATAACGGAGCTATGGCTGGTGCCTATGCTGCCATCTACGACAATCCATATGATAATCGTGCCAAGGTTACCTTCGTCATGTCTAACATGATTAGTGAGTACGGTGCATCAGCCTTCACTCATGAAACAACCCATATCAATGACCGTATTGCCTACTTTGGAGGTTTTGGTCGTCGTGAAGGAACAAATGTTGAAGCCTATGCCCAAGGAATGTTGCAATCACCAGCTACTCAAGGTCACCAAGGTGAATACGGTGCCTTAGGCCTTAACATGACCTTTGAAAGAGCCAACGATGGTAACCAGTGGTACAACACCAATCCAAACAAGTTGAACTCTCGTGAGGCCATCGACCGTTACATGAAGGGCTACAACGATACCCTTATGCTTCTAGATTCACTTGAAGGAGAAGCAGTCCTCAGTCAAGGCAAGCAAGAGCTCAATAACGCATGGTTCAAGAAGGTAGATAAACAGCTACGAGGCAATAGTAAAAACCAATACGACAAGGTGCGTGCTCTAAGTGATAGCGAAAAGGCTATTAGTTTGACCACTATTGATGACCTTGTGGATAATAACCTCATGACCAATCGTGGACCTGGAAATGGTGTTTATAAACCGGAGGACTTCTCCTCTGCCTATGTCAATGTGCCTATGATGTCTGCTATTTATGGTGGTAATACCAGTGAGGGCTCTCCAGGTGCTATGTCCTTCAAGCACAATACCTTCAGACTCTGGGGATACTACGGCTATGAAAAAGGTTTCCTAGGTTATGCGACCAACAAGTATAAACAAGAAGCAAAAGCGGCTGGTAAGGATACCCTTGGAGACGACTTTATCATTAGCAAGATTTCTGATGGTCAGTTCAACTCCCTAGAAGACTTCAAGAAAGCTTACTTCAAAGAAGTCAAAGAAAAAGCGTCACATGGTTTGACGACAGTTACGATTGATGGCACATCAGTAAGCTCTTACGATGATTTGTTAGCCTTGTTTAAAGTGGTAGTTGCCAAAGACGCTGCAAGTCTTAAAACGGATAATAATGGCAATAAATCTGTGTCAACAAGCCATACGACAAAACTCAAAGAAGCTGTCTATAAGAAACTCCTACAAGAGACAGATAGTTTCACAAGTTCTATTTTCAAATAATAGATGAAAGAAACCCTTTTGGTAACTGCCAAAGGGGTTTTTGATACTGTCGGGAATGCGGGTGGTAGGAGCCTTTAGGTCAGTGTTGGCAAGGGATTGAGAAAGATGTGAGTTAAGCCATTAAAAAAATTCCTTTTGAAGGGAGAGAATTTTGAATTTTAATAAATATCACTATAACTAAAAAATAAGGTTAGAGTGACGAACGTTTTTAATAAAAGATGGTTTGATATAAAAGTATTTTGAAAATTATAGAACTGACAAAATAGGGGATTGTGCTAAACAAAAGTACGAACGATTTGATGTTTCAAAGGACTTAGATAAAAGTTTTAAATTAATGTTTTTTAATAAAAGTTAAACTTTTACACGATTATTAGTATATATTTGACAATTTAATAATTATAGTATAAAATGGAAAACGTATATAAAGTAATTTGGATATTGAGGAAATTTATTATTATGAGAGATATGTTTAATAAACGCCAACGTTTTTCATTAAGAAAATATAGCTTTGGTGTGGCCTCTGTCCTTTTGGGAGTTTCAATCTTCTCAAATGCACAGGGTGCCCAAGCTGACGAAACGGTAGCACCAACTACCGCAGGTATGGAAACAACTGCTGAGCCAGATGTCGTCGTGGAGCAATCAACACCAACAACAGCATCAGTAGCTCCAGCAACAACAGAAAACACACCAAGTTCAGTCTCTACTGTGGCCTTGGCTAGTGAACAACCCCAATCAGTAGCTCAAAACAGCCAAGCAACTTCAACAACTAGTCAAACAGCAGCTAGTTCAGAAGTAGCTTCTCAGGCTGCATCGCAAGCGAGCTCTGAATCTGCAGCAGCGGCTGCTTCATCTGTAGTTACTAGTGCACAAGCTCTTAGCTCAGCAGCTGTAGCAGAAACTCCAGCTGCTGGTCAAGTATCAGCACAAACAAGTGCGGCTGCTTCAGTTGCGACTGTAGCAGAAACTGCCAGTGCAGAGTCTACGACTAACGCTGTAAATAGCGTCCTTAAAGTAGCGACTAGCGAGTTGGCTGTGACAAGCAGTGAATTGAATGCTGCTGAAGCAAGCCTTAACTCTGAAAATCTCATCAACGCTATGGGTCTTGCAGTATCAAACCGTAGCCTTCGTACAGCTGATGCGGTTGCTGTTTTGACAAATGCTGGAGCAGGCTCAACAAACCCTGACTTGACAAACCTCGGCTACAAACTTGACTATTTACCAGGGCGTCAACAATACTTTGTTAACATTGACTACATCAACCACCTCAAAGTCGGTCGTGATAACCGTGGGGGGTTGAGACCTTATGACTTTATTGAAAACGGTAATTTCTTTGTTACACCAAACTATGCTAACCTTGGTATTATTGACTATGTTGATGAAGCAGGAAACAAGATCCCTGGATCTTCAACCTACCGTATCAATAACTCAACTGAAACAATTACAGCAAACGGTAAGACTTACAATAAAATCTACGATGCTGGTGTAACAGAACTTCCACCAGTACCAGCAGGATACCGCATCAAGTATGCAACTGCTGACAAATCAAAAGCTAATGCTTACGTAGATGTCTTGAAGTCAGAACGTCAATACGACTATAACAACGGTGTTGCAACTATCCGTTCTGAACGTTCTTGGGACCGTAACCAAAGTCGTGTGGTTGACCTTGTTCAATTTGCTAACGGTTCACAAGGTTTGGATGCTTCAATTGATGCCAATGGTGGTGGTCAATACCTAGCTCCAGGATACCGTTACCACATTATCGTTGAAAAAGACACTAGAGATGTCACTAAAGCAACAAGTCAAACAGTGACTTACACTGGTGCTGATACGAAGACACCAGCTGCTAACACTCAAAATGACTTTAGCTTCAACGGTAAAGAAGACCCAACAACTAATACAACAACTTGGACTGAAACGACTCATACTTATGGAACAGTTAAGACTCCGGTTGTTACTGGTTACTATGCTGATAAAACTGTAGCAGGTGGTAAGACAGTTACTCCAGATGCACCAAATGCAACAGACACAGTGACATACAAAGCCTTTGGTAAATTTATCGCTGTGGATGAAAATGGAAATCCAATTCCAGGTGTATCAACAACTGCCTACACAAACGATCCAAATGATGCGACTAAGATGATTGCCATCGACAAGACGCTTCCAAGCATTCCTGGCTACACTGTTAAGGTTGTACCTGCCACACCAGGTGACTTGTCTAGCGATACTAAGGTTGTTTACGTTAAGAACGATCAAAAAGCAAGTGTTACTTACCGTGATGAAACAAGCGGTTCAATCCTTGAAACAGTTGCTTTGGCTGGTAAGTCTGGCGAAGCGATTAACTACTCAACAGCTGAACGTATCAAACACTATCAAGACCTTGGCTATGCCCTTGTGACAGATGGTTACCCAGCTGGTGCAACCTTTGACTTGGATAGCACAGTTGACCAAGCTTGGACAGTAAGCTTCAAACGTGTAGCACTTGACTTTAATCCAGACAATGCACACGAACCAGGAACTCCAATCTACCCTAACCAACCAAACGGTCCAAAATGGCCAGCTAAGGATGCTTACCTTAAAGATGTTACTTACACTGTTCACTATACAAGCAAGAACAGAAATGCTAAATTGCCAGCAGACAGTGTTCAAAAGGCACAATGGAAACGTTCATTGACCCTTGATTCTGTAAAAGGTAACATTCTTACTGCAGGTGAATGGAAGGCTGATAAGACTAAGTTCGACCTCGTAATCACACCATTGGTTAACGGTTATTTCGCCGATAAAGGCCGTGTGGCTTCTCAAGATGTCACTATGGACAACAAGGTTGAAACTGTTACTTACACTAAATTTGGTAAGATTATTGCCGTTGACGAAAAAGGTAATCCAATCCCAGGTGTTGAAGCAGTTACTTACACAAATGATCCTAACGATCCAACTAAGGCTGCTATGACCCTTGTTCCTGAAGTGAAAGGTTACAAGGCTGATAAGACAGGTGTGACACCAAGCAACCCAGGTGAAGATACAAAGGTTGTTTACAAGGTGGTTAATGCAGAACCTGCTAAACCAGCAGTGAACAAAGAAGTTGGTACTATCGTCGTTATCTATCGTGATGAGTATGGTAACCAAATCAAGATGCCACTTGTTATCACTAACTCTGTTGGTGCTGAAGTTGATGTTCATGGTGATCGCTACATCTACCGTAACGGTGTGAAATACGAATTGATCCGTCAAGAAGGTAAATCTACAGACAAGATGACAAAAGGTCAAACAGTCGTGACTTACATCTACCGTAAGGTCGAAGATGGCTCAACACCATCAAATGGTAATGGCGGACAATCTGGAAGTTCAACATCTAAAGCTGTCAAAGCAACTTCAAACGGATCTAAGGGTTCTAAAGGTTCTGGATCTGGTTCAGCCGCTGATGGCGCATCAGATGGTAAAGGTTCAGATAAGAAGAAATCTGGAAACAAAGATGGTAAGAAGGCAGATGGTTCTGATAAAGCTAAAGAAGGCGACGAACAATTGCCAGTAACAGGTGAGTCAGATAACAACCTCGCAGCAATGGGTGTTGTTGTTATGGGACTTATGTCAGGACTTGCGGCTATGAATCGTCGTAAAAACCAAGACTAAGATTTCCACACCTTATCTCTCATAAATTCCAAAAATAAAATCTCTCTCGAGTGAATTGCTCGGGAGAGATTTTTTGGGTCTTTGTAGATAAAACTCAAGAAAGCTCCGAATGTTTGTGAATCTTTTAAGCAGTATTTAGCTTGATAAGGTACAATAGAGTAAGACAAAACGAATGAGGAGACTGTCATGAAGTTTTTACATACGTCAGATTGGCATGTGGGGCGAACCCTCAATGGCTGGTCTTTGCTGGAGGAGCAGGAGTGGGCCTTTCAACAGATAGTGGATTTGGCAATTCGTGAACAGGTGGATGGGGTCATCATTGCTGGGGATCTCTATGACCGTGCGGTTCCGCCTGTGGATGCGATTAAACTTTTTAATAAGACCTTGGCACGTTTGGTCTTGGAGGAGCAGATTCCCGTCTATGCCATTAGTGGTAATCACGATGGGGCTGAACGCTTGCATTTTGGGAGAGACTTTTTTCAACCTCAGGGTCTTCATTTAAGCACACGTTTGGAGGAGGCCTTTGAGCCGATTGAGTTGGAGGATTGCCAGATTTTCCTGCTGCCCTTTATTGATCCTATTGATGCTCGGATTTATTATAAGGATGATGAGGATAAGGAAATTCAGGGGATTGGAGATGCTTTAGCTTACATTCTTGAGGATATGGAAAAAGCTTTTGATCCTGACAAAACACATATTTTGGTGACACATTTTGCGGTTTCTAAGAAAGATGACCAAGATGGTCAAAGTCTTCGAGAACTGATGCTGTCTGAAACCAGCAATACGGTGGGTGGGCTTACCAATGTGACCAGTGACCTTTTCAAGGCTTTCGATTATGTGGCCTTGGGGCATATCCATACCCGCTTTGCTAGTCCGAGCCAGCGCGTGCAATATTCAGGAAGTCCAGTCGCCTTTAATGTCAAAGAAGCCAAACGTAAGGAAGAAAAGGGTGTTTATATTCTTGAATTGGATGCGTCTGGTGACTTGTCCCAGACCTTCCATTCTCTAGAGGTCAGACGGCCAATTGTGACTCTTCAGGAACCTTTTGAAACCTTGATGTCACCTAAATTTTATAAGGACCAGCCTTGTCAAAAGGCTTGGTTTGCCTTTGATATTCAACTGTCCAGTCGTAAGGAATTAGAGGGTATCAATGTGCGTGCCCGTCTGGAAGAAATTTATGGGACAGATATTGTAGAAATCACTTTCAGTCGTTTGGGTGATGTCAGGGAAGAAAGCCTGACCGTCGATCAGCACTTAAAAGATTTGGAAATGCAGTCGCCGCAGGAAATTGTCTCTGATTTTTACCAGACAGTGACTGGGGGCGATGTCTTGTCTGAGAGACAAACAGCCCTTGTGGAAAGTATTTTTGAGGAGATTGGAAGGAGCCGACAATGAGACCAGTTCAGTTAGAATTGACCAATTTTGGACCTTATCGTAAGGAAGTCATCAATTTCACCCAGTTTGACCATGCTCCCCTCTTTTTGATTGGTGGTGACACAGGGGCTGGTAAGAGTACTCTCTTTGACGCTATGACAGTGGCCTTGTTTGCGACGACTAGTGGTGATCGTAATGTTGAGGAGATGCGGTCGACCTTTGCTGGTCCAGAGGATGATTTGACCAAGGTGACTTTTTACTTCCAACAAGGCAACCACCTTTACCGCATTGAGCGAATTCTCCAGCAGGAGAGGGCCAAGCGAGGTGGTGGTACGACTATGCAAAAAGCCACGGCTTCCTTAGTCATTGTGGATAAGATTGGTGGTCAAGAAATTGAAAAACTAGGAGATAAAATCAAGGAAGTTAGTGACCAGATTGAGCAGATTTTGGGCCTCAATGCTGAGCAGTTCAAACAGATTATCCTCCTTCCGCAAAATGATTTCAGCCGTTTCTTGAAAGAAGATTCCAAGACCAAGACTCAAATTTTGAAGAAAATCTTTGGAACAGGTATTTTTGACCGTTTTCAAAAGAGTTTGGAAGAGCGTCTGCGTCAGAGCAACAAGGATATGGAAAAGCGCCAGGCTCAACTAGATGCCCATTTTATCAGTCAAGTTTGGTCTGAGGAAGAATTAGCTGTCTTAGCCCAAACACCGGCCTCTGAAAAATTGGCACGCCTTGAAGACCTTTTGGCACAACGTCAAGATAATCTTGAAGAGCAGAAAAGTATCTTGAAGGATGCCCATGAGGACTTGGCTAAGCTGCAAAAGAGCTTGCAAAGTGCTCAAGAAGTGGCAAAGATTTTCCAAGAATTGGAGCAAGCCAAGGAGCGTTACCGTCTAGAAATTGAGGAAGGGGCTCAGGAACAGGCAGAAGCGAAATCGCATCTGGAGGAATTACAGTTTGCCCAAGGGTTACAAGAAACCATCAGCAGCTTGAAGCAGTATCAGAAGCAGTTGTTGCAAGTAGAGCAAGACCTTGAAATTGCTCAGGAGGAATTAAAGGCTAAGGAGCAGGCTTTTAAGGAAGTCCAGGCTCAAAAAGAGGCGTTTGCAACCCAATCTGAGGATTTTCTTCAAAAAGAAGAGAAACTGGAAGCATGGAAAGAGGCTATTATCTATGCCCAGAGTCTTGCCCAAGAGCAGGAGAAAATCAAACAGTCGAGTGCAAACTACAAGCAGTTGGAAGCGACCTATCAGCAGGCTTCGAAAGAGATTGAGCTCCTTTCCCAGTCCTTGTCAGATTTGGAAGCTAATCGTCTTAGTTTAGAGAGTTTACATGAGGCTGAAAAACTCCTCCAGTCTGTGGGCTACAGTGTGGATAAGCAACTGGCTCAGGACCTGAAAGAAATAGAGGGCTTGAATCAGGAGTTGGCAAAGACGGAAAAACGTCATCAAACCTTATCTTTGGATAGTGACCAAGCTCAAGAAATCTTAAATGAATTGGAAGAGAAGTTAAGAACGACTTTGGCTTCACGTCGTCAACTCATGATTGCCCAGTTGCAGGCAGAATTGGAGGATGGACAGCCCTGTATGGTCTGTGGTTCCTTGGATCATCCTAAGGTCGATGGGACACAGGCTGATGAAACGGCCTTGAAGGATCTCATGGATCAGGTCGAGGAACTTCAAGCCCAAAAAGAAAAGCAAGTCGCTATCTTGTCAAATCGTCAGGCTACCTTGAGTGAAGTTGAGACTAAGCGCCAAGATCTGCTTGACCAAGTGGTTAAAGTTAAGTTATCTCTTGAAAAACACTATCAAGAACTCGAAGAGCAAGTTAAGGGACAGTTTGATTTTGACTTTTCGGAAGACTATGAAGCAGACCGAGGGCAAACCTTGTTGAGTGGTGTTGAGAAGCATTATCAAGAACTCCAAAAACGCTATGATAAGGAAGAGGCAGACCGTGTCCATTATCAAGAGGAGTTAGCTAAGACTCAAGAAAAGGCGACAGATTTGGCTGAGAGCTATCAAGAAGCTAAGGCGGCGCTTGACCAAGCTAAGGAACGCCTAAAAGACTTGCAGGAAGCTCATCCAGAGCTTGAATCTGTTGAGGTTTATCAAGAACGGATTTCCCTTGCGAAGCAGGAGTTGGACCTCTATAATAAGCAGGTCAAGGAAAATAGTGAAGCTTACAACCAACTTCATGCCGACATTCAAGGCATCAAGGGGCAACTTGAGAGCTTGACCAAGTCTAAAGAAAAGACCAGCCAAGAAACGAAGCGTTTATCGGTTGAGTTGGACCAAAGTCTTAAGGCTGAAGGGGCCCTCACCAATGACCTAGAGCAAATCCAGCTTTGGCTGCTTGAGGTGAACAAGCAAGCTATTCCTAAGCTTCAGGCTCAATTGACAAGTTACCAAACCCTTAAACAAGAATTGCAGACCCAGATTAGTAAGGGCCAAGAGCTTCTCCAAAATCAAGAAAAACCAGATTTGGCCGCTTTAACCCAAGAGGTCCAAACCAGTCAGGAAAGTTACGATAAACAATTGTCTCAGGTTTCTGTCCTGGAGAAGGGACTTAAGGATGCGACGGCCACCTACCAAGCAGCTAAAACCCTACAAGACAGCAACCAAGAGGCCTTTAAGACCCACCAAGAACTCAGTGATTTGGTTAAGGTGGTTAAGGGAGAAAATACGGCTCTAACTGGTCGTCTCAATCTTGAGGTCTATGTTATCCGTCAGTATTTCCAACAAATCTTGGACTATGCCAATGCCAACTACATCGGACTATTAACGGATAACCGCTATTCCTTTGTCTTGAGTGAGGAAGGACGCAGGGCGCGTGATCACTTTGGCTTGGATATCAACGTCTATGACCAGTTGACAGGTAGTGAACGCTCCGTTAAATCCTTGTCTGGTGGTGAAACCTTTATCGCCGCACTGGCTATTGCCCTATCCCTCTCAGAAGTTGTCCAAAATACCAGCAAGGGTGCTGTCGTGGAAGCCCTTTTCATCGACGAAGGTTTCGGTTCGCTAGATAAGGAAGCCCTCACCAAGGCTATCACGGTCCTAGAACAAATTGGCGAAAACCGCATGGTCGGTGTCATCAGTCATGTGGACGACATGAAAGAAGGTATCGCTCAGCAACTATCCATCATCAAGTCGCACGATGGTAGCAGTCGCATTAAAATTGTGGATAAGGGGTAGGAGAAATCAGTTTATAATATACTCTATATCAGATAATAGTAGTTGTAGCTCAAGTCAAATTTGTTATAATCAGCATAGAAAAAAGGTAGTTGAATCAACAACTACCTTATGTAGAATTGTTAAAAAGCTGATGGTTTGTATAACATATTTAATCCGTCCTACTCATAAAAAAGTGGGGACGGATTTTTTGTCATCATATTTGAAAATGATATAGCAAAAGCTAGTCAAGGTAATATGAGGCTACCTAATGTCTCCCTAATCCGTTGAACTTTTAGCTAGGTGAAGTAATTATCAATTTCCTCCTCATTTTTTAGTATATCCACCTCATCAACACCACAACTTACTGCTAATTCTATAGATCCCTGAAAAGCGATATTATAGTCAGGAGAAAATGCCTTTCCTAAAAGTTTATAGTAATTCTTAATCTCTCTCTGAAGTTGATGATTATATAATTCAAATTCATTATCTAAAAAACAGCTATATTCTTGTATCTCTTTTAAATAATCTGCTATCAGTAATTTCTCTTTCATTGTGAGATTATCTTTAGCGATTTCATATAGGAAAGTTCCTATAGTATTTCCAATAACAGCTCCTAAAATAGGTATTGGAATTACAGCATGTCCTAATATTGAGGATAATGCACTAACTGATACATCAACACATAAGATTTGCGAATTTAGTAAAAATTCTTCTTTTGTGATTAACTTTTTGCGAAATTTGTATGCTTCTTCAGCGATACCAAATGACGCGGTACACAATGAACTAGCTACTGCTGCAGGAGTAGCTGTGTAATTCGTAAGGGCGTATATCGTAATGCCCCGAGTACCCCCTTTAATAGCTCCAATTCCACTATCTCTAGAGATTTCAAGCCAATCGTCTTTTGTAAACTCACTAATAGTTTTCCCTAAGCGCTTTTTTTTAATTATTCCTGTTATAAACGCAGTACCCCCTTCTAGAGAAGCCGCTATAGCGGATATATAGGCTCCCTGTTTGAAAGTAGGTTTGCTTTTATTGTATATATCTCTTCTAATATTAGTATCAATATCCTTTATATTACCTTTTTCATTATAAATAGTGGTATTGATTTGATTCCTTTGTACCTCCTTGTAACTAACTTTCGAAGGTTCTATATCAGAAAGTTTGATGTTTCCTGTTGCGAAGAATTGATTTACTTCTTTCCATTGCTTTAACGAAAATTCACCGGTTTTAGTTCCCATCTGATTGGCTTGATTTTCAGAAATGGATAGCAACATTTTTATCTTTTCATAATGATCAGCAGGTATTTGATATTTTCTACCTCCATCTAGAAACCAAGGATATTTTTCATAGTGTTGTTTGATAGCAAATAATGATAAATGATTGCCAGAATTTACAAACTTTTGCTGTATTTCAATTCCATCACGGACAAAATCAAAAGGGCCATTATCATTAATCCAGATATATTTAGGAGCCTTTCCTAATATCTGTTCTCTTGCATTTCCAATCCCACATTCAGCAACTTCAGCAATAAAACCATGCATTCCTTTTGTCCCACCACGATTCTGTTCTATAATCGACTTATTTATCTGATGCATAGTAGAATCTAGTGTGTTTATTGCATCCTTAAAATTTTGATTTTGATTCTGGAGATTCTTTAATAGGTTATCTAGTCTAACTTGATTTATGTAATTCGTCCATGATGCAATTGCTTGCTCTTCGTTACTTTTTATCACTCTTTTAAATATCATTATGCATTACTTTCTACTGTTTTGCTGAGCAATTTAGACACAGTTTTGGTATTGTTAACCAATGCTGCAAGTCTCTGCTTGTCTACAGAGTCCAGAGTTGAATAGTCAGTAGAGTCATAGCACAGACACTCTTTAAATTGTTGAGAAAGTTCCACTTTTAGTGAAACTGTTTGATTAATTAGTTGTTCTATATTTACTCCTACTTTTCTTAACTCGTTAGTAAGATTTTGAAGTTTTGTTATCTCGTCTTTCTTTTTTTCTTGAAGCTTAAATCTTTTTTTTACGGTTAATAAAACACTTGCTAGTAGGGTAGTTCCGGCAATTCCCCAACCTATAGGACCAGCAAGAGCTAATAGAGCTTGACCTGCAGCCATTCCTCCACCACCTGTGGCTAAGGCACCACCACCAAGCCAAGCTATGGCGGCGTTAGATGCTGCTGCTCCGCTTAAAGCAGAAATAGCAGTGCTAGTGGAGGCTGTACCGAAAGTTGTCGCAACCCACATTGCCGCGGTAGGAGCTGTACTAGCGACAAAGCCTCCAGCAGTTAAACCAGCCCCAATTAATTTGCTACCTCTTTCAAGATTTTCACTTTGTTCCTTTGCAAATTCTATTACTCCTAGGAAGTTTTGTTTCTCTATTTTTATTTCCTCAAAATCTATTACGAATGCTTTTGGGTGAAACGCAATACTATTTATTAAGCGCTCAACATTTGAAATAAGCTGTACAGTTTCTTGCCGTTCTTTTAATAGAGTTTCTCCCTTAGAACTAGTAAGTTTATATTCCTCATCGTATTTTTTTTCTGCTTTATTTAGTTCCTTATTTAACAAATCACTAGGATTCAGAATTGCATCCTCAATTTTTTCAATCTCATTAATAAGTGGTATAGGTTGAATTTTAGGTTCTAGTTTTTTTGATTCACAGAAATCTATATAATTCAGCAAGTTATTTCTGTGTTGGTACAATTGTGATTTAGTTTCCTTAAATAAATTTTTATTGAACCAACCAACTTGTTTTCCTTCTATACAGTATTGAGAATACATTGAATGAATCTGTCTGATATCGGGTTGAATATCTTTCCATTTTTTATAAGCTTGTATTTTCCAAATAAATTTAGTTTTTATATTTAATATGAACACAACAATGCTAAATAATGCCACTATAAAAATATAAGCCATTTTTTTCTCCTAGAAATAAGTAGTTTTGATATTACTTCAATTACAAGCATTATACGCTTATAACGCTTATTCTTATTATATCACTCAGAAATAATGAAAGAAGAGTAAAATAAAAAAATTTACGAAATTTAGTAAAATTAGACAAAGAAAAATTATGCAATTTCTATATTTAGCAAATGGTGAGTAGGCAAGTCTATTTTGTACCGCTTCAATAGTATTAGAAAGACTGTATTTTTTGATTTGAAATATGGTTGGATTTATTCAATTTCATACTTTGAAAATATAGGTTTAGAAGTCTTCTAACTGTCAGTTTTTTCTGAAAATAAAAGGAAATTAGTTTGAAAAAAACCTCTCATAAAAAAGCTAATCTATTAGAAAATTAAGTGATACTATGGTATAATTTAATATGGTTAAGTCTCGATAAAAGCAAGGAAAAAGTGTATAGAGTGTGTTTAAGGTCACTATCTCTTGAGACCTAAAAGTTGTTATTAAACTCTTAGACTGTTTCTGGAAAGCTTATGTCGGTTTGAGACAGGAAAAGAAAAAATTGTACTAGCTAGAAAAAATAAGAAATAAAAAATGACAGAAAAAATTTCCGTAATTATTCCCGTTTATAACGTAGAAAATCAACTCCAGACCTGTCTAGACAGTGTCCTGGGGCAGACCTATCAAAATCTTGAAATCATCCTCATCAATTATGGCTCAATAGATAAGAGTGACGCCATTTGCCGTAGCTATGCTGCTAGGGATTCTCGCATTCTCTATTTCAAAAAGGATAATGGAGGGCTTTCAGATGCTCGCCATATTGGTATTCGTCAAGCTAAGGGAGCTTACGTTACCTACGTGGATGCTGAGGATTGGGTAGAGCCAACTTATTTAGAGGAGCTCTATCAGGCACTTCAGGCTCACAAGGCGGATATGGCAGTGGTCAATTACAGTGTTTATAAGGAATCGGAAGATCGCTTTTATTTTTACATCAAGGATGAAGATTATTACGAGCAGGTGTATTCACCCGCTCAGATTATTGATGGGCTCTTTGAAGAAACCAATAACATTAACATCGCTCTGATTTCTGCGACAGGTAAACTCTACAAACGTTCCTTGTTTAATGACTTGCTTTTCCCAAAAGAGCATGCAGGGGAGGATGGCTTTTTCAACCTTAAAGCTTATCTCATGAGTGAGCGTACGGTTTACCTTAATAAGGGACTTTATGTTTACCGTGAGAGTCCAGAGATGCCATCAGCGACTTGGATGCAAGACTGGATGATGACCTTAGTTTATGCCATGGAGGAGCGCTTGGCTATTGTTGCTAGCCATGGTTTCCCTCTGGAAAAATACATGGTTACCTACCGTCAGATGCTAGAGGCTTGTTTGAAAAATGTAGAGGAGCAAGGTCTCACAGATTCTGATGCCTACCGCTCCATTCAGGAGAAATTTCAGGTCTTGAGTTTGGCCCCTCAACGTTATGAGACTAAGAAGCGTGCCATTGTTCTAGCAGCCAACTATGCTTATGTTGACCAAGTGCTTACAACCATTAAATCTATCGTTTTCCATCATCGCAACATTCGTTTTTACTTGATTAACGATGATTTTTCTCAAGAGTGGTTTAGAGGACTTAACCGTCATCTGGCTGCCTTTGGTAGTGAAGTAATTAACTGTCGTGTGGATAGTGGTCAGATTAAGCAATACAAGACCAATAGTAATTATGCTAGCTATCTTCGCTATTTTGTGGCGGACTTTGTGTCTGAGGAACGAGCTCTCTATTTGGATAGTGACATGGTGGTTACAGGTTCTCTAGAGGATCTCTTTACCCTTGATTTACAAGGTCGTCCTTTGGCTGCCGTGCGTGATTATGCCATTCAGGTTCAGGACCGTCAGGCAATGTTTGATGCAGGTTTCATGGTGATTGATACAGCTTATTGGAAACAGTACAACATGAGACGCCACTTGATCGACATGACCAGCGAATGGCATGACAAGGTCCCATTTGCGGAGCAGTCCATTCTAAACATGGTCTTCCGTAACAACTGGTTGCCTTTGTCTTTTGATAACAATTATGCGGTCACCAAGTCTAGTCTAGCCGGTTTCCATTTGCCAAATGGTCAAGACTATCCTAAGGTTCTGCATTATGCCTCACACCGTAAGCCTTGGTTGCCTTTAGCCTGCCAAGCCTATCGTGAGGTCTGGTGGTTCTATGCTCAAATGGATTGGTCAGGGGTCGCTGAAAATGCTACTTTATCACCACTTTCAGAGGACATGATTTATCCTAAGGGTCGTCCATTCACTTGTTTGGTCTACACCAACATTTCGGAAATCCCGCATTTGACGGATCTTATCTCGGCTCTTCCTAAGGTACAGTTTAAAATAGCCTCTCGCCAGCATGTGACTGATAAACTGGCTCAATTGATTACCTATCCAAATGTGACGGTTTACTCAGCCATTGCGGGTCTAAATGGGCTAGATTTGGAATTGGTGCGGACCAGCGACTTGCTTTTGGATATCAATCCAGGAAGAAAGGTAGTGGAGATTCTTGATGCTTTTAGGTTTGAAAATAAACCGATTCTAGGGTTTGAGGACCTCAAGTCAACCAAGCATAACCAACAAACCTACTCAAGAGATCGTTGGAAAG
>ERZ1699226.47-NODE-48-length-25215-cov-4.558235_pt1 | contig 25215 bp, 16 predicted proteins | sample MGYA00581547_ERZ1699226 | MGnify/ENA primary metagenome ERZ1699226 (study PRJEB42319, sample SAMD00040328) | human oral metagenome | material: saliva | host: Homo sapiens | study: EMG produced TPA metagenomics assembly of PRJDB4115 data set (Metgenomic analysis of...
GCTTAGGCATGCAGATTTTAACGGAAAAAGGGCTGGAACATGAGGAAACAAATGGTCTTGGTTTTATTCCAGGTGTTTGCCGTGCTATTCCAGCCAGCAAGGAGCAACCTGTCCCACATATGGGGTGGAATGATTTGGCTGTTAAGCAAGCCAGCCCTTTGACAGATGGTTTAGATGGCCAAGCCGTCTACTTCGTTCACAGTTATTTCACAGATGTCCCTAGCCAATACATTGATGTTACCGCAGATTATAGTATCGAGGTGCCAGCCATGATTCATAAAGACAATGTTTATGGAGCTCAATTTCATCCTGAAAAATCAGGTGATATTGGTTTAGGTATTATTGAACAATTTGTAGGTTTATGCAAAGCCTAAAAGCTCTTGAGAGCAAAGTTTTTTCACTTAGAAAGGATGGTAGGGGAGATGCAAATTCTACCAGCAATTGATATTAAGGATGGACAGGCTGTTCGTCTCTTTAAAGGAGATTTCAACCAACAAACCGTTGTCAATCCAGATGTTATTGAGCAGGCAAAGACCTTTAAGGATGCGGGCATTCAGTTTATTCATGTCGTCGATTTGGACGGTGCCCTTGATGGTCGTGCCACTAACCGTGACTTGATTGCAGAGGTCAAGAAGGTTTCTGGACTTGGCATCGAAGTTGGTGGCGGTATCCGTACCTTGGAGCAGATTCGTGACTATTTGGAAGTTGGCATCGACCGTATTATTATCGGTTCAATGGCCGTTAAAAATCCTGACTTCGTTCGAGCAGCTTTAGAGGAATTTGGTGCCGATAAAATTGTCGTGGGTATTGATGCCAAGGCAGGGTTTGTCGCTACCGAAGGTTGGTTGGAAACAAGCAATGTGGACTATATCACCTTGGCCAAGGAAATGGAAAAGATGGGCGTAACCCTCTTTGTCTATACTGATGTTGATCGAGATGGCACACTGACAGGACCCAATCTTGATCACTACAAACGTTTGGTATCTGAACTCACAACCGCCAAAGTCATTGCTTCAGGTGGAATTGCAGAAGTAGCTGACTTAGATCACCTAGAAGAGATTGGTGTGGCAGGAACCATTGTCGGCAAAGCCTACTATAACGGCAATATCACATTAGACCAGCTCAAGGCTTTCGGAGGTTAATATGCTTAAGAAACGTATTATTCCCTGTTTGGATGTCAAGGATGGCCGTGTCGTCAAGGGGGTCAATTTTGTGAATCTGACAGATGTTGGAGACCCTGTTGATTCTGCGCGTGCCTATTATGAAGCTGGTTGTGACGAACTTGTTTTCTTGGACATCACAGCGACTTCAGACAATCGTGAAACAACGGTTGACATGGTGCGTCGTGTTGCCGATCAGGTCTTTATCCCTTTCACAGTTGGTGGTGGTATCCGTTCAGTTGAAGATATGAACAAGATGCTTAAAGCTGGTGCTGACAAGGTTGCCGTCAATTCCTCAGCCCTTGCCAATCCACAACTAATCGCTGATTGTGCTCAAAAATTTGGGAATCAGTGTGTAGTGGCTGCGATTGATGCGAAAAAGATGGCTGATGGGAGCTGGCATGTCTTTGTGGCAGGTGGCCGTAAGGATACAGGTAGGGACCTCATCCAATGGGCTCAAGAAGTCGTCGCCTTGGGGGCTGGAGAAATTCTCTTAACCAGCATGGACAAGGACGGCACTAAGTCTGGTTTTGATTTGGAAATACTAAATCGTGTGGCGGAAGTCGTTGATGTTCCGATTATCGCTTCTGGTGGCGCGGGAAATATTGAGGATATTGTAGAAGTCTTTGAAAAGACAACAGCGACGGGTGCTCTGGCAGCCTCTATCTTCCACTTTGGTGAGGTAAATATAGGCGAAACCAAACAAGTCTTGGCAAATGCAGGAATCGAGGTGAGACAATGACAGAGGTTAAACTTGATTTTGACAAACAAGGCGGACTGGTACCAGTCATTGTGACAGATTACAAGACGGGGCAGGTGCTCATGTTGGCCTATATGAATGAGCTGTCCTATCAGTTAACCCTTGAGACCAAACAAATGCATTACTGGAGCCGTTCTAGAAATGAGCTTTGGCATAAGGGAGCCACATCTGGTCATTTCCAACATGTCAAAAGCATCAAGACAGATTGTGATCAGGACACCCTGCTTATCGCTGTGGAACAAGAAGGAGCAGCCTGCCATACAGGAGCCTACAGCTGTTTCTTTACGGATATATATGATGACAATCAAGATAGATAGGAGTAGCTATGTTAGAAACACTTTATAAGGAAGCCTTAGATCGTAAAAAAAATCCCAAAGAAGGATCTTATACCAATTACCTTTTTGACAAGGGGCTAGACAAGATTCTTAAAAAGGTTGGCGAAGAAGCAACAGAAGTTGTGATTGGGGCCAAAAATGCTGATAAAGAAGAAATTGCCAACGAGACAGCAGACGTTCTCTATCACCTAGCAGTCATGCTCGTTGAAACAGGGGTCAGCCCTGAAGACATTGAAGCCGTACTTAAAGCCCGTCAAGGCAAACAAAGCAATGTCCATGACCGAAAAGAAGTAACGGATTATTGAGGATTATATCAACTGATTGAGACTAAAACGAAAAGCCTGAAGTGATTCAGGCTTTTTTGCTGGAGAAATCCTAATCTTCTGCCTTCTAACCAGCATAAGAAAGCGCTTTAAAATGCTATAATAGGAGTGAAGAAAGCTCGTTTTATTTGAAGGATTTGGTGTGCTTATTTATACAAATCATTGAGGAAAGGAAGGATGTCCTATGAAGAAAAATACTCCTAATATTTTAAAGCTTTCTTGCTTAGCTATTCTCCTCCTCTGTTCTAGTCTTTTAGTTGGTTGTAAAGTTGTACTGCCAAATTCTTACTTCAAGGCTAGGGGAAAAAACGCAAAAAATCTTGGCTCATAATGGTTTTAAGGGAAAGGTCCAAGTTAAGCTTATCAAAAAGGTGTTTCTAGATTCAGATGGTATTTATGTTGATTATACCTATTCAGAGGAAACCTACGATAATCAAACCATATCATTAGATTCACAAATTACTTTTAACCTGGACTGGACAGTTAATGGTGAAGAATATAAGACCCCTGGTCATTACTGGGAAAGCTACTTACAACAAAAATCTGTAAAAAAAGAAGAGCAAAAACTCTTTAAGGAGCTTAAAAAGCAATCGTTAGGCCTTGATATCGAAGAATTCTCCTTCAGCGATAATACTACGATTGATCAAGAGGCTGGTAATCGTAAAAAGCATTTAGCTGAGGAAAACCGTAAAAACGGGAAGGATGATTTTTATGGGTATTATCAAATTCCCTACCAAACAATGATTGAAGAACACCTTGTTACTATGAGAATAGAAGTAGGCGATACAGATAATACTAGTAAGAAAGATTTAGAAGAGGCCACAACTAAACTGGATGCTAGCAAGCTACCAGACGGAGAGTACGAATTTTATTTTTACTCAATTGATGAAGATAATTACAATCACATTGGCTATACCTTTAACGTACAAGATGATAAGGTTGTCCAAGATGAAGATGATTAGAAAGTATTTTGATTTTGATCGATAAGCTAGACTGCCATACTAGGCCGTTAAAAGTGGGGTTACAGCTAAGTGAAAATGTTAACCTCAAAACATGTAAAAACATCTCCGAAAATCAGTCGGAGATGTCTTTTTGTCTTACAAATTCTTTTTCTTTTTAGCCTTTTTGGTTAGGGCAAGGTCACAATTTTCAATACTTGAGATAAGATGATTAGTCAATTGGAAGTCGTCCACTTGGGGATTCAAGTCCACTTCGTAGACCAGTTGCATGGTCTCGCCTCCACCTGTGGTATTAAGGGAAATCAAGTCGCATTCACTGGTGAAATTGAGCAGGGCTTTAGTGATTTTTTGATCAATCAGGTCTTGGTAGGAGACGTTAATGGTCAGGAGTCTACGACGTTGGTTGTCGGTACGACTTTGACGATTTTCCAAAAGAAGCCAAACAGCTAGAAGGAAAATGGTAAAGAGGACAGCCAGTAAGAGATATCCTGTCCCAGATGCCAGACCAATAATCATGGCCATAAAGACGGCGATTAGCTCTCTGGAACCACTAGTCGCTGAACGAAAACGAATGAGACTAAAGGTCCCTGCCACGGCGATAGAGGTCCCCAAACTGCCATTGACAAGGAAGATAACTAGGGTCATCAAACATGGAAGCAGGGTCAAACTAATGACAAATTCTCTGGTGTAGAGGGTTCGGTATTTATAAGTCCAGGTTAGAGCCAATCCTAAAACAAGGCTGACCAGTAAGGCCAGCATGAGTTGAAGGGGACTAGCGGTTGCGGTCGCATCATTAAAGATAGAATTGAAGAGATTAGACATAGGCAGCAGCTCCTTTTTCTTGTGCTGGACGTGGTCCGTAGTCTAGACCTTGAGACTTATGATAGGCACAGCTGTATTTTGAGAATTTCTGCTCTTCCAAACCATGTTTGTCTAAGATAGTTTGAAGCCAGTCAGGCTTTTTGCCAGGTGCCTTGATTTCCATGATAATCGTATCTTCATCAAGAAGGGGAAAACCATGATTTCCCTTAAAGAGACTGACGTCTTCATCACGGTAAGTCAAATTTTGGTCAAGGGTAACACGAACTTTATTGTAGGCATAGCCTTCGATAGTCTCTTTTTCTTTCATCGAAAAACGGTCGTAGTAGATATACATACGAGGTTTAAGTCCCTCATCATAGCGTTGACGTAAGTGGTGGATATCCTGTAATAGCTGGCGGTCAGTGATTTGACCATGATTCTTACCGTCTGTCATCAAGTTAGTGATGACAAGCGGAGTTGAAACGAGACGAAACTTATGACCGATTCCTTCATCATCTTTGGCTTTAACCTCTAAAAAGACCTTACTATCAATTTTGGGATTGGCTAGGTAGGTACGCATGCGGATTTTCTCTTGACGGTGATTACCATCTAGGGCATCTTGGATGACGTCAAAATTATCCGTATCAAAGTAAATATTTGAAATGGTAGATGTCGGATAATCATCCTCTACCAAATACTCCTTAAGATCAGTGAGCAGGTCTTCAAGATTGTCCTTTGAGACCACATATTTTGTTTCAATACGTTTAAAACGTGTTTCCAATTGTTTAACCATGAAAAAACTCCTTTTATAGATAAGATACAAAGCCGTAAAGCAACTCCCAGGAAAATAGGGGGACCAGCCGCAGGAGTTTATCTCCAAGCAGGGCCCATCTTTTTCCCCCGAGTTGTAGGCGTGTTCAATTAGATAAGATACAAAGCCGTAAAGCAACTCCCAGGAAAATAGGGAATTTATTGTAGAAACATCTATTTCCAAACAGTCGACTTATTGTTTTAATTCTTTTTTTATAGTAGAAAAGTTGAGCGAAAATGTACTATTTCTATATAGCACTTACTTGCTCGCCTATTAGTCTATGGGACTTTTCTGAAAGAAGTCCTAAGCCAAACTTTCACCAAACTTAACTTAAGATAAATTTTAGTTAACCTTTAGAAATGTTTTAGGTAAGTCCCGTAAACTGTAATCATCCAAACGAACACGAGAGGAAATAATATGAAATCAAAAAAACTAAAAAAATGGACGACTTTATTAACTTGTGCGACTGCCCTAACAGTCATGACAGCTTGTAGCCAATCAAGCAGTCAGTCAACTGGGACGACGTCAAGCACGACATCAAAAACAAGTGCTGTAACAGCAACGACCAGTAAGAAAACAAATAAGAACAACAGCAACTATTTTACTTCTAAAGATTCTGATACCTCTTATAATGAAAGCTCAGCTACTAAGATTAAGTTATCAGGCTCATCTGCGGATGTTTCAGGTGATGGTGCAGCCCTATCAGGTTCAACCGTAACCATCTCCAAAGCTGGGACCTACGTCATTTCAGGAAAATCCGACGGTGTGCAAATCAAGGTAGACGCTGGTGATTCAGACGATGTCCATATTGTTTTAGATGGCGTTACCATGACAAATACAAATGCAGCAATCAACGCCACAAAAGCTGGTCATGTCTATCTGACACTTAAAGATGGCACTACAAACACACTTTCTGATTCAAGTTCTAATAGTGATGAAGATGCGGATGCTGTGATTTTCTCTAAAGGAGATTTGACCATTAATGGTTCAGGTACTCTAAACATTGATGCCAAGAAAAACAACGGTATTAAAGCCAATGACAGCCTTCATATGACTGGCGGTACCTATAAGATTTCCTCAGTCGGTGATGCCTTCAATGTCAATGATGAACTCAACATCACAGGAACAACCATGACCATTGAGGCTGAAGAAGATGCTGTTAAGGTCAACAATGATGACGACACCTCAGCAGGTACCATGTATCTGTCTGACAATACCATGACCATTAAGGCCGGTGATGACGGTATTCATGCCTCTGGTGACCTGATTATTGATAGTGGTACTTACAAGGTTGAAAAATCAACTGAAGGTATCGAAGGTAAATCTGTGACCATCAATGGTGGAAACATCGATGTCTATGCAACGGATGATGGTGTCAATGCGGCCAATGCTAATGCCAGTCAAAGTGAGATTTTCTTCAAGATGACCGGTGGAACCCTAAATGTTGAGGTTGGCGAGGGCGATACCGACCCAATCGATTCTAACGGCGATATTATTGTATCGGGTGGAACGATCAATTTGACTGGTCAGTCTGGCTTTGACTTTGATGGTTCAGCGACCTATACCGGTGGTGACATTACTATCAATGGTGAGAAACAAACTAAGATTGAAAACTCAATGCCTGGCGGCGGTGGCCCTCAAGGCGGCGGTGGCCCTCAAGGTGGCGGTGGTCCCCAAGGTGGTGGACAACCAGGTGGCTTTGGAGGAGGTCACTAAAGAGTCATAGGATGAAACAGAAAGGAAGTGCCTATGTATATTATTATTCCAGCTTATGAACCAGACAAACGCCTGATTCAGGTGGTTCAAGATATTACCATAAAACTCCCTAAAGCCCGTATTATTGTTGTTAATGATGGGAGTGGCCCAGGCTATAACGACTATTACGACGAAACGGCTTTTATTGGAGCGACTGTCCTTACCCATCCTATCAATAAAGGAAAAGGAGCTGCTCTCAAAACTGCCTTTGCTCACATTCAAGAAGAAGTAGTCAGTCAGCACCTTTCGGCTCAACCTATTGTCACAGTTGACAGTGACGGTCAACATCTGATTAAAGATATTGTCCGTGTGGCCAAGGCAATCGAGGAAAATCCAAGTCATCTTGTCTTGGGTGCGCGTGCCTTTGTTGGTAAGGTGCCAGCACGTAGCCGCTTTGGAAATAAGGTAACTGCTGGACTTTTCCGTCTAGTAACTGGTCAGAAAGTAACGGATACTCAGACAGGTCTTCGAGGCATGTCAACCGACCTGATTCCATGGCTTCTTAATCTGGATGGCAATCGTTTTGAGTACGAGTTTAATATGTTGCTTGAAGCCAAAAAGTCAGGCCACCAAATCTCTGAAGTCCCTATCGAGACCGTTTATCTGGAGGAAAATAAAAGTTCGCACTTTCGGCCCATTCGTGATTCCATCCGTATTTACAGCCCTTTTTTAAAGTTCTCTGGCACGGCCGTCTTGGCCTCAGTCATTGATGCAACAGCCTTATTTGTGCTCTTTGCCTTGACGAAAAATCTGCTCCTTTCGGTCGTGCTAGCTCGTGTGATTTCGGCTTCCAGCCAGTGTTTGCTGAACGCCAATGTGGTCTTCAATCCGACAAGCTCTCTCTTTAGATCGAGTGTTCGTTACTTTATGTTGGTCTTGGTCCTCCTGGCCTGTAACTATTTCTTACTTAGTAGTCTAGTTGCTATTGGTTTAGGACTGGTTCTGGCAAAATTAGTCACAGAAACCTTGCTCTTTTTAGTTAGCTACAGGGTCCAACATAACGTCGTTTTTGCTTAATAGCTGACTTTTAAATTGCTACTGATTGAATAGAGATAGCTTATTAAATTACCTCTAAAAACTTTCCTAAAAATAGAAAAAGACTACCGTTTTCTACATTCGGTAGTTTTTAATATTTGTCGAAATGTTAATCAATTTACAATATGATTAAAAAATGAAATGATTTGATAAAGACTCTGGTTGACTGAAAAAAATATGCTATAATGAAATTGTTTGAATTATGTAGATTTTATTCAAACTAGGAAAATGAAATGAGGACCTAAAATGGGAAAAAAGGTACATTATAAGCTTCACAAAGTTAAGAAGCAGTGGGTGACGATTGCCGTCACTTCGGCAGCACTTGCCTCTATCGTAGGTGGTGCTACAGTTGCCAATCAAAAGGTTTCAGCTGATGAAACAACTCAACCAGTTGCCTCTACGACAGCTGAAAGCGATGTTGTCGTTGAAACGCATGAAGTAGCCGCTCCTGCAGCAACTGCTACGACAGATGCGACAGCAACAACAACTGACAAGGCTGCTGATGCTGCAACAGTCGAAACTCCTGCGGCAGCAACCACTGCAGCAGATACAACTACTAATACTGCAACACCAGCAACAACTGATCGTGCAGCAGTAGCAAATGGTGCGACAACAGAAACACCAGCTGCAGCAGCGACAGATACAACGCTTACAGTAGCTGAAAAACCAAAATCTGGTGTTACTGAAAAAGAAGAAACAGCCGCACTCTCTTTGGACAACATCAAACAAGTTGATGGTAAATACTATTATGTCAAAGAAGATGGTTCATACAAAACAAATTTTGCTGTTTCAGTTAATGGCCAGTTGCTTTACTTCGGTAAAGACGGTGCTTTGACAAGCACATCAACACACTCATTCACACCAGGTACAACTAATCTAGTTGATGCTTTCTCTTCACATAACCGTGCTTACGATTCTAAGAAAGAAAGCTTCGAGTTGGTAGATGGGTACTTGACACCAAACAGCTGGTACCGTCCAGTTACTATTTTGGAAAATGGTGAAAAATGGCGTGTATCAACTGAGAAAGACTTCCGTCCACTTTTGATGGCATGGTGGCCTGATGTAGATACACAAGTTGCCTACCTCAATACTTTCTCTAAACACTTTAACCTTAACGCAACTTATTCAACCAGCCAAAGTCAATCTGAATTGAATGCAGCTGCTAAGACAATTCAAATTAAGATTGAACAAGAAATTTCAGCTAAAAAATCAACTGAATGGCTTCGTCAAGCAATTGAGTCTTTTGTAAAAGAACAAGACCAGTGGAATACTACAACTGAAAACTATACCCTTGCTGACCACCTTCAAGGGGGAGCTCTTCTTTATGTCAATAATGACAAGACACCTTGGGCAAATTCTGATTACCGTTTGCTTAACCGTACACCAAGTAACCAAGATGGTTCTCTAAATGGTACAGGAAGATACTTGGGTGGTTATGAATTCCTACTTGCCAATGACGTTGATAACTCAAATCCAGTTGTGCAAGCTGAGCAGTTGAACCAAATTCACTATCTTGTGAACTGGGGATCAATTGTTATGGGTGATAAGGATGCTAACTTTGATGGTATCCGTGTTGATGCAGTTGATAATGTCGATGCAGACCTTCTCCAAGTTTATACAAACTACTTCCGCGCAGCCTTTGGTGTGGATAAATCTGAAGCTAATGCACTCGCTCACATTTCTATCCTTGAAGCTTGGGATTTAAATGATAATGATTATAATCAAAAACATGATGGTGCAGCCCTTGCCATGGATAATAACCTTCGTTATGCAATTATGGGTGCACTTTATGGTTCGGGCTCTTCATTGAAAGATTTGATTACTAGCAGTTTGACAGACCGTACAAATAATAGTAAGTATGGAGATACACAAGCTAACTATATCTTTGCGCGTGCTCATGATAACCTTGTTCAAGATATCATTCGTGATATTGTTCAAAAAGAAATCAATCCAAAATCAGATGGTTATACCATGACTGATGCTGAATTGAAACGTGCCTTTGAAATCTATAATGAAGATATGAAGAAGGCAGAAAAACGTTATACGATTAACAATATCCCGGCTGCCTATGCTTTGATTCTTCAAAATATGGAGCAGGTAACTCGTGTTTATTATGGAGATCTTTATACGGATAACGGCCAATATATGGCTACCAAGTCTCCTTACTATGATGCTATCACAACACTCTTGAAGAACCGTATGAAATATGTTTCAGGTGGACAATCGATGAAAGTCGACACGTTCAATGGAAAAGAAATCTTGTCATCTGTTCGTTACGGTAAAGATATTATGACTGCTGACCAAACTACGGGTGTAGCAGAAACAAGTAAACATTCTGGTATGTTGACCCTTATTGCCAATAATCAGGATTTCTCATTGGGTGATGGTACTTTGAAAGTTAACATGGGTAAACTTCATGCTAACCAAGCCTACCGTCCATTACTTCTTGGTACTGATAAGGGAATTGTCACTTACGAAAATGATGCAGCAGCAGCTGGAAAAATTAAATACACTGATGCTGAAGGGAACTTGACTTTTAGTGGAGATGAAATTAAGGGGTATCGAACTGTTGATATGAGAGGTTATCTTGGTGTATGGGTACCAGTAGGTGCACCTGATAACCAAGATATCCGTGTTAAAGGTTCAGATAAGAAACTTGACAAGACATTTTCTGCTACTGAAGCATTGGACTCACAAGTTATCTATGAAGGTTTCTCAAACTTCCAAGATTTTGTTGAAAAAGATAGCCAATATACTAATAAATTGATTGCAGAAAATGCAGAACTCTTCAAGTCATGGGGAATCACATCATTCGAGATGGCTCCTCAATTTGTATCGGCTGATGACCGTACCTTCCTTGATTCTGTTATCCAAAATGGCTATGCCTTTACTGACCGATATGACCTTGCCATGAGCAAGAATAACAAATACGGTTCTAAAGAAGATCTTCGTGATGCACTTAAGGCGCTTCACAAGCAAGGTATTCAAGCAATTGCTGACTGGGTTCCAGATCAACTTTACCAATTGCCAGGACAAGAAGTTGTAACAGCAACACGTGCAAATAGTTATGGTACTCCAAAGGCCAATGCTTATATCAATAACACTTTATATGTTGCAAATTCTAAATCATCAGGTAAGGACTTCCAAGCTCAATATGGTGGTGAGTTCCTTGATGAGCTCCAAAAGAAATATCCACAGTTGTTTGAAGATGTGATGATATCAACTGGTAAGAAGATTGATCCATCTGTTAAAATCAAGCAATGGTCTGCTAAGTACATGAATGGTACTAATATCCTTGGTCGTGGTAGTCGTTATGTTCTCAGTAACGATGCTACTGGTCGCTACTATCAAGTTACTGAGAATGGCATCTTCTTGCCAAAACCTTTGACAGATCAAGGTGGTAAGACAGGTTTCTACTATGATGGTAAGGGTATGGCCTACTTTGATAATAGTGGTTTCCAAGCTAAGAATGCTTTCATTAAATATGCTGGAAATTACTATTACTTCGATAAAGAAGGTTATATGTTGACTGGTCGTCAAGATATCGATGGTAAGACTTATTTCTTCTTGCCAAATGGTGTACAGCTTCGTGATTCTATTTATCAACAAGATGGTAAATATTATTACTTTGGTAGCTTTGGTGAGCAATACAAAGATGGTTACTTTGTATTCGATGTACCGAAAGAAGGTACTTCAGAAACAGAAGCTAAATTCCGTTATTTCTCACCAACTGGAGAAATGGCTGTTGGCTTGACTTATGCTGGTGGAGGATTGCAATACTTTGATGAAAATGGCTTCCAAGCTAAAGGTACTAAGTATGTGACTCCAGACGGAAAACTCTACTTCTTTGATAAAAATTCAGGTAATGCCTACACAAATCGTTGGGCTGAAATCGATGGTATCTGGTATGAATTCAATGATCAAGGCTATGCACAAGCTAAGAAGGGTGAATTCTACACAACAGATGGCTCAACATGGTTCTACCGTGATGCAGCTGGTAAAAATGTGACAGGTGCCCTTACTTTGGATGGTCACGAATACTACTTCCGTGCAAATGGTGCCCAAGTTAAAGGTGAATTTGTTACTGAAAATGGCAAGATTAGCTACTACACTGTAGATAATGGTTACAAGGTTAAAGACAAGTTCTTCGAAGTAAACGGCAAGTGGTACCATGCTGATAAGGATGGTAACCTCGCCACAGGTCGTCAAACAATTGACCACCTTAACTATTACTTCAATGCTGATGGAAGCCAAGTCAAATCTGATTTCTTCACTCTTGATGGTGGTAAGACATGGTACTACGCCAAAGATAATGGTGAAATCGTGACAGGTGCCTATAGTGTTGGTGGTAAAAACTATTACTTCAAAGAAGATGGTAGTCAAGTCAAAGGCGACTTTGTTAAGAATGCTGACGGATCACTTTCTTACTATGACAAAGATTCAGGTGAGCGTCTCAATAACCGTTTCTTGACAACTGGTAACAATGTTTGGTACTACTTCAAAGATGGTAAGGCTGTAACAGGACGCCAAAATATCGATGGTAAAGAATATTACTTTGATAATTTGGGACGTCAAGTTAAAGGTAGCCCAATCAGCACACCAAAAGGAGTAGAATACTACGAATCAGTTCTTGGAGAACGTGTGACAAACACATGGATTACTTTCCAAGACGGTACGACTGTCTTCTTCGATGAAAATGGTTATGCTGATTTTGATAAATAAATAATCAATCAATCTAATCTTAATCTGAGAGATTAAGTGAAAAACGATATGATTTGACATGAATTTATAGGTGAAATTTCTTGAAAACGAGAATCGTTTAAAGAAATTTTGCCTTTTTATGCTCCTTAAAGAAAAAAATCTGACAAATATCAATTTTGAGTCAGAATCGTTGTAAAAGCCATTGTATCAAGGGTTTTAGTGGTTTTTATAGAAAATAGTTTTACTTATCAAATGATATGAAAATGAGAATTGAAAGCCTATGAAATAGGTGTGTTACAAAACTTTTCTAATGTTGCTGTTATGTTACATATAATTTATAAAAAAACAATTAATTCGAGAAATAGTTAGAAAATAATGATATAATGTAATTGTTTGAAATCGGATAGATTTCAGTCTGATTTTGACAAATAAAATCACGGGGAAAATTATAATGGAAAATAAGGTACACTATAAGCTTCATAAAGTTAAGAAGCAATGGGTCACAATTGCAGTTGCCTCTGCAGCACTTGCTACTGTCGTAGGAGGATTGTCTGCAACAACATCTTCAGTTTCAGCGGATGAAACTCAAGATAAGATAGTAACTCAACCAAATTTAGATACAACAGCCGATTTAGTTACTTCTACAGAAGCAACCAAAGAAGTCGATAAACGTACAAATACAAAAGAAGCAGATATTTTAATACCTGCAAAAGAAACAAATGCAGTAGAAGCAGGGGCTACAACTAATGTACAAGCAACAGCTGATGTAGCTACAACAGCAACAACTACTACTGATGTAGCAGTGGCAGCTGTTCCAAATAAAGAAGCAGTTGTGACAACAGATGCACCAGCTGTAACAACTGAAAAAGCAGCAGAACAGCCAGCTACCGTCAAGGCTGAAGTCGTCAATACAGAAGTTAAAGCTCCTCAAGCTGCTTTGAAAGATTCAGAAGTGGAAGCAGCACTTTCTTTGAAAAACATCAAATACACTGATGGTAAATATTACTATGTTAATGAAGATGGTTCACACAAAGAAAACTTTGCCATTACTGTAAATGGTCAATTGCTTTACTTCGGCAAAGATGGCGCCCTTACAAGTTCATCAACACACTCTTTCACACCTGGAACAACAAATATTGTTGATGGTTTCTCAATCAATAACCGTGCCTACGATTCATCTGAAGCAAGTTTTGAATTGATTAATGGTTATTTGACTGCTGATAGCTGGTACCGTCCAGTTTCTATCATCAAAGATGGTGTGACTTGGCAAGCATCAACTGCAGAAGATTTCCGTCCACTTTTGATGGCTTGGTGGCCAAATGTAGATACACAAGTTAACTACTTGAACTACATGTCTAAAGTATTTAACTTGGATGCTAAATATTCAAGTACAGATAAGCAAGAAACTTTGAAAGTTGCTGCTAAGGACATTCAAATCAAGATTGAGCAAAAGATTCAGGCTGAAAAATCAACACAATGGTTGCGTGAAACTATCTCTGCCTTTGTTAAGACACAACCACAATGGAACAAAGAAACTGAAAACTACTCTAAAGGTGGCGGCGAAGATCACCTTCAAGGTGGTGCCCTTCTTTATGTGAATGATTCACGTACACCATGGGCGAATTCTGACTATCGTCGTTTGAACCGTACAGCAACTAACCAGACTGGTACAATTGATAAATCAATTCTTGATGAGCAATCAGATCCAAACCACATGGGTGGTTTCGACTTCTTGCTAGCTAATGACGTAGATTTGTCAAACCCAGTTGTTCAAGCGGAACAATTGAACCAAATCCACTACCTTATGAACTGGGGTTCAATCGTTATGGGTGACAAGGATGCTAACTTCGATGGTATCCGTGTCGACGCGGTAGATAATGTCGATGCAGACATGCTTCAACTCTACACAAACTACTTCCGTGAGTACTATGGTGTTAACAAATCTGAAGCAAACGCTCTTGCTCACATCTCAGTCCTTGAAGCATGGAGCCTTAATGACAACCACTACAATGACAAGACAGATGGCGCTGCGCTTGCTATGGAAAACAAACAACGTTTGGCTCTCCTCTTCTCATTGGCTAAACCAATCAAAGAACGTACACCAGCTGTAAGTCCTTTGTATAACAATACTTTCAACACGACACAACGTGATGAAAAGACTGATTGGATTAACAAAGATGGAAGCAAGGCCTATAACGAAGACGGAACAGTTAAACAGTCTACAATCGGTAAATACAACGAGAAATACGGAGATGCGTCAGGAAACTACGTCTTTATCCGTGCCCATGATAACAACGTTCAAGATATTATTGCTGAAATCATCAAGAAAGAAATCAATCCAAAATCAGATGGTTTCACAATCACTGATGCTGAAATGAAGAAAGCCTTTGAGATTTATAACAAAGACATGCTCAGCAGCGACAAAAAATATACCTTGAACAACATCCCAGCAGCATACGCTGTTATGTTGCAAAACATGGAAACAATCACTCGTGTCTACTATGGAGACCTTTATACAGATAATGGTCATTACATGGAAACTAAGTCTCCATATTACGATACCATTGTTAACTTGATGAAGAGTCGTATCAAGTATGTATCTGGTGGGCAAGCACAACGTTCATACTGGTTGCCAACTGATGGTAAGATGGACAATTCAGATGTTGAACTTTACCGCACAAATGAAGTCTACACTTCAGTACGTTATGGTAAAGACATTATGACAGCTAATGATACAGAAGGTTCTAAATACAGCCGTACTTCTGGTCAGGTAACACTTGTAGCTAACAATCCAAAATTGAATTTGGATCAATCAGCTAAACTTAATGTTGAAATGGGTAAAATCCATGCCAACCAAAAATACCGTGCTTTGATTGTTGGTACAGCTGATGGTATCAAGAACTTTACATCTGATGCAGATGCAATCGCAGCAGGTTACGTTAAAGAAACAGACAGCAACGGTGTCTTGACTTTCGGTGCTAATGACATCAAGGGTTATGAAACATTTGATATGTCTGGTTTCGTAGCAGTTTGGGTTCCAGTTGGAGCTTCAGATGATCAAGATATTCGAGTAGCGCCTTCAACAGAAGCTAAAAAAGAAGGAGAGTTGACTCTTAAAGCGACTGAAGCTTATGATTCACAATTGATCTACGAAGGATTCTCTAACTTCCAAACTATTCCAGATGGTTCAGATCCTTCAGTTTATACTAACCGTAAGATTGCTGAAAATGTTGATTTGTTCAAATCATGGGGTGTAACATCATTTGAAATGGCACCTCAATTTGTATCTGCTGACGATGGTACCTTCCTTGACTCAGTTATCCAAAATGGTTATGCCTTTGCAGACCGTTACGATCTTGCCATGAGTAAGAACAATAAATACGGTTCTAAAGAAGATCTACGTGATGCTCTTAAAGCACTTCATAAGGCTGGTATTCAAGCAATCGCTGACTGGGTTCCAGACCAAATTTACCAATTGCCAGGTAAAGAAGTTGTAACAGCGACTCGTACTGATGGTGCTGGTCGTAAGATTGCGGACGCTATCATTGACCACTCACTTTATGTGGCTAACTCTAAGTCATCAGGCAAAGATTACCAAGCTAAATACGGTGGTGAATTCTTGGCTGAACTTAAAGCTAAGTACCCTGAAATGTTCAAGGTAAACATGATTTCAACTGGTAAACCAATTGATGATTCTGTTAAATTGAAACAATGGAAGGCTGAATACTTCAACGGAACAAACGTTCTTGAACGTGGTGTTGGCTATGTACTTAGCGATGAAGCAACTGGTAAGTATTTCACTGTCACTAAAGAAGGTAACTTCATTCCTCTTCAATTGACAGGTAAAGAAAAGGTTATTACTGGATTCTCAAGTGATGGTAAAGGAATCACTTACTTCGGTACAAGTGGTACACAAGCTAAATCTGCCTTTGTAACCTTCAATGGTAACACTTATTACTTTGATGCTCGTGGTCACATGGTTACTAACAGTGAATACTCACCAAATGGTAAAGACGTTTATCGTTTCTTACCAAATGGTATCATGTTGAGTAATGCCTTCTACATTGATGCTAATGGTAATACCTACCTTTATAACTCTAAAGGTCAAATGTACAAGGGTGGTTACACTAAATTTGATGTTTCTGAAACTGATAAAGACGGTAAAGAATCTAAGGTTGTGAAATTCCGTTACTTCACTAATGAAGGTGTCATGGCCAAAGGTGTTACGGTTATTGATGGTTTCACACAATATTTTGGAGAAGACGGTTTCCAAGCTAAAGATAAGTTAGTAACCTTTAAAGGTAAAACTTATTACTTTGACGCACACACTGGTAATGCTATCAAGGATACTTGGAGAAATATCAATGGTAAGTGGTACTACTTTGATGCAAACGGTGTTGCTGCTACAGGTGCACAAGTCATCAATGGTCAAAAACTTTACTTCAATGAAGATGGAAGCCAAGTTAAAGGTGGCGTTGTTAAGAATGCAGATGGTACTTACAGCAAGTACAAAGAAGGTTCTGGAGAGCTAGTGACTAACGAATTCTTCACAACTGATGGCAATGTTTGGTACTATGCAGGCGCTAATGGTAAGACTGTTACAGGTGCACAAGTCATCAATGGCCAACACCTATACTTTAATGCAGACGGAAGCCAAGTTAAGGGTGGTGTTGTTAAGAATGCAGATGGTACTTATAGTAAGTATAATGCTTCAACAGGTGAACGCTTGACTAATGAGTTTTTCACAACAGGCGACAACAACTGGTACTACATTGGTGCTAATGGTAAGTCAGTGACTGGTGAAGTTAAAATTGGTGACGATACTTATTTCTTCGCTAAGGATGGTAAACAAGTAAAAGGTCAAACAGTAAGTGCTGGCAATGGTCGAATTAGCTATTACTATGGTGATAGTGGTAAGAGAGCTGTTAGCACATGGATAGAAATTCAACCAGGAGTTTACGTTTACTTTGATAAGAATGGTATTGCTTATCCACCTAGAGTGCTAAACTAATTGATTTAAAAAGGAGGACTTTGGTTCTCCTTTTTATATTTTATGGGAACGAGTCTTTTTTATGACAAAATTATAATCTATTATTAATGTGATAAAAATATCATTAAAATAAGTTTTATTAACTTTTTTTGATAATAAAAAATGATATAATAAGTAAGTCTTTAAGATGTAGATTTTAAGACAAAAAATATATTGGGGAAAAATTGAATATGGAAAATAAAGTACGCTATAAACTGCACAAAGTGAAGAAGCAGTGGGTTACTTTGGCTGTCGCTTCAGTAGCTTTGGCTACCATTGTTGGTGGTAGTGTTGCCACATCTTCACTCGCTTCGGCAGAAGAAACAAATAACTCTAATGGATCACCTTCAACAACTACGGTCGGGGAAAATACAAATCCTGTGGTTGAAAAAGAGGTAGGCACAACAACTGAGGTTGCAAATACTTCAAATGCCACAACAACAGAGCGAGCAGAAGTTACTGCTGAAAAACCAGCTGGAACGACAGTTCAACCAAATTCAGGAACAACTAGTGATAGAGCTGCAGCAGTAGAGGTTGAAGCCAAACCTGAAACGACTGCTAAGCCAGAAGTTGCTACTAAACCAGAAACAGCTACAACATCAGAAGTCGCTGCAAATGCTGGAGTAGCTGCTCCAACGACTGAGAAGTCTAAAGAGCTTTCTGAAGCCGAAATTAAGGCTGCAGTCTCACTCGATAATATTAAAAAAGAAAAAGATGGTAAATATTACTATCTTTTAGAAGATGGATCACACAAGAAAAACTTTGCCATTACTGTAAATGGTCAGGTCCTTTATTTTGATGAAAATGGTGCCCTTTCAAGCACATCAACGTATTCATTTACACAAGAAACAACAAATCTAGTCACTGATTTTACAAAAAATAATGCTGCCTACGATTCAACTAAAGCAAGCTTTGAACTTGTTGATGGTTATTTGACAGCAGATAGTTGGTACCGTCCAAAAGAAATCCTTGAATCTGGTACAACTTGGAAAGCGTCAACTGAAAAAGATTTTCGTCCACTTTTGATGTCTTGGTGGCCTGATAAGGATACTCAAGTAGCTTACTTGAATTACATGACTAAGGCTCTTAGCAACGGTGAAGAAACAAAAGATGTCTTTACGATTGAAAATTCTCAAGCTAGCTTGAATGCGGCAGCTCAAATCATCCAACGTAAGATTGAAGTTAAGATTGCTGCTAATAAGTCAACAGACTGGTTACGTCAGTCAATCGAGGCCTTTGTTAAAGACCAAGATAAATGGAACATTAATTCTGAATCTCCAGGTAAAGAACACTTCCAAAAAGGGGCTCTTCTCTTTGTTAATAGTGATTTAACGAAGTGGGCTAATTCAGACTACCGTAAACTTGATCAAACAGCGACAAGCCGTTTGGCAAAAGACAAGATTAAGAGTGGTAGCGATGCTGGTTATGAGTTCTTGCTATCAAGCGATATCGACAACTCAAACCCAATTGTTCAAGCTGAAATGCTTAACCAATTGTATTACTTCATGAACTGGGGACAAATCGTATTTGGTGACAAGGACAAAGATGCTCACTTTGATGGTATCCGTGTTGATGCCGTGGACAATGTTAGCATCGATATGCTTCAATTGGTGTCTTCATACATGAAGGCAGCCTACAAGGTTAACGAGTCTGAAGCACGTGCCCTTGCTAATATCTCAATTCTTGAAGCTTGGTCTCAAAATGACCCATATTATGTGAATGAGCACAACACAGCAGCTCTTTCTATGGATAATGGTCTCCGTTTGTCTATTGTTCATGGATTGACTCGTCCAGTAACTAATAAGGGTACTGGTGCACGTAATGCATCAATGAAGGACCTTATTAACGGTGGTTATTTCGGTCTTTCAAACCGTGCGGAAGTTACATCATATGATCAACTTGGTTTTGCAACCTACCTCTTTGTTCGTGCACACGACTCAGAAGTTCAAACGGTTATCGCAGACATCATCAGTAAGAAAATTGATCCTACAACTGATGGTTTCACTTTCACATTAGATCAATTGAAACAGGCTTTCGATATTTATAATGCGGATATGTTGAAAGTTGATAAGGAATATACACACTCAAATATTCCTGCTGCCTATGCTTTGATGCTTCAAACAATGGGTGCAGCAACACGTGTTTATTATGGAGATTTGTATACTGATAATGGTCAATACATGGCTAAGAAATCACCATACTTTGATCAAATCACAACTCTTCTTAAAGCGCGTCCTAAGTATGTAGCTGGTGGTCAAACATCTTATATCCACAACCTTGCTGGTGATGGGGTATCATCTGCTAAAGACAATAAAGAAGTTCTTGTCTCTGTCCGTTATGGTCAAGATTTGATGTCTAAGACAGATACAGAAGGTGGAAAATACGGTCGCAATTCAGGTATGTTGACCCTTATTGCTAATAACCCGGATTTGAAATTAGCAGATGGTGAAACTATTACTGTAAATATGGGTGCAGCCCACAAGAATCAAGCTTATCGTCCACTCTTGCTTGGTACGGAAAAAGGTATTGTGTCATCATTGAATGATTCAGATACTAAGATTGTTAAATACACAGATGCACAAGGAAATCTTGTCTTCACAGCTGATGAAATCAAAGGCTTTAAGACTGTTGATATGAGTGGTTACCTTTCAGTTTGGGTACCAGTAGGTGCGACTGACGATCAAAACGTTCTTGCTAAACCATCAACAAAAGCCTATAAAGAAGGGGATAAGGTTTATAGCTCTTCTGCAGCACTTGAAGCACAAGTGATTTACGAAGGCTTCTCAAACTTCCAAGACTTTGTCAAAGAGGATAGTCAATACACTAACAAATTGATTGCAGCTAACGCAGACCTCTTCAAGTCATGGGGTATTACGTCATTTGAGATTGCACCTCAATATGTCTCATCTAAGGATGGCACTTTCCTTGATTCTATTATTGAAAATGGTTATGCCTTCACAGACCGTTATGACTTTGCCATGAGCAAAAACAATAAATACGGTTCAAAAGAAGACCTTCGTGATGCCCTCAAGGCTCTTCACAAACAAGGTATTCAAGTCATTGCTGACTGGGTTCCAGACCAATTGTATACCCTCCCAGGTAAAGAAGTAGTAACAGCTACTCGTACAGATACACATGGTAAGGTGCTTGATGATACTAGCTTGGTTAATAAACTCTATGTGACAAATACTAAGTCATCAGGAAATGATTTCCAAGCACAGTATGGTGGAGCCTTCCTCGACAAACTTCAAAAACTTTATCCAGAAATCTTCAAAGAAGTTATGGAAGCGTCTGGTAAGACAATTGATCCATCTGTGAAGATTAAACAGTGGGAAGCTAAATACTTTAACGGTACAAACATCCAAAAACGTGGTTCTGACTATGTTCTCAGCGATGGTAAATTGTACTTCACCGTTAACGATAAAGGTACCTTCCTCCCAGCAGCCTTGACTGGTGATACAAAAGCTAAGACTGGTTTTGCCTATGATGGTACAGGTGTAACTTATTACACAACATCTGGTACTCAAGCTAAGAGTCAGTTTGTAACTTATAACGGTAAGCAATACTACTTTAACGATAAGGGTTACCTTGTAACTGGTGAACAAACTATCGATGGTTCTAACTATTTCTTCTTGCCAAATGGTGTCATGTTTACTGATGGTGTCAGAAAAAATGCCAAAGGTCAATCATTGGTTTATGGTAAGTCAGGTAAATTGACGACTCAAACTGGTTGGAAAGAAGTTACCGTTAAAGATGATAGTGGTAAGGAAGAGAAATTCTACCAATACTTCTTCAAGGGTGGCATCATGGCTACTGGTTTGACTGAAGTAGAAGGTAAGGAAAAATACTTCTATGACAATGGTTACCAAGCTAAAGGTATCTTCATTCCTACAAAAGACGGCCACTTGATGTTCTTCTGTGGCGATTCAGGTGAACGTAAGTACTCAGGCTTCTTTGAACAAGATGGTAATTGGTACTACGCTAATGATAAGGGCTATGTTGCCACTGGATTTACTAAGGTAGGTAAACAAAACCTTTACTTCAATGAAAAAGGTGTTCAACTTAAGAACCGCTTCTTCCAAGTTGGTGATGCTACATACTATGCAAATAACGAAGGTGATGTTCTTCGTGGTGCGCAAACCATCAATGGTGACGAGCTCTACTTTGATGAGTCAGGTAAACAAGTTAAAGGTGAGTTCGTGAACAATCCTGATGGTACGACTTCATACTACGATGCAATCACAGGTGTGAAACTTGTTGATACATCACTAGTAGTTGATGGTCAAACCTTTAATGTCGATGCTAAGGGTGTTGTGACTAAGGCACATACACCAGGCTTCTATACTACTGGGGACAACAACTGGTTCTATGCAGACTCATATGGACGTAATGTCACAGGTGCTCAGGTCATCAATGGTCAACACCTCTACTTTGATGCTAATGGTCGCCAAGTTAAGGGTGGCTTCGTAATGAACACTGACGGTAGTCGTTCATTCTACCATTGGAATACTGGTGATAAATTGGTATCAACCTTCTTCACTACCGGTCATGATAGATGGTATTATGCTGATGATAAGGGAAATGTCGTTACAGGAGCTCAAGTGATTAACGGTCAAAAACTCTTCTTTGCTACTGATGGTAAACAGGTTAAAGGTGACTTTGCAACAAATGCGAATGGCAGCCGTTCATACTACCATGGAGCTACTGGTAATAAGTTAGTTTCAACCTTCTTCACTACTGGAGACAACAACTGGTATTATGCTGATGCCAAGGGTGAACTTGTCGTTGGCGAACAGACGATCAACGGCCAAAACCTTTACTTTGACCAAACTGGTAAGCAAGTGAAAGGTGCAACAGCTGCGAATCCTGATGGCTCAATCTCTTACTATGATGTTCATACAGGGGAAAAGGCTATTAATCGTTGGGTTAAAATTCCTTCAGGGCAATGGGTATACTTCAACGCTCAAGGAAAAGGCTACGTGTCAAATTAAGATTAATGAATGAAAGGAGTCAATCACTTTTGAGCTGCACCCCAAAAGTTAGACAGAAAAAATCTAACTTTCGGGGTGTTTTTATTATGAAATTGACTTATGAAGATAAGGTTCAAATCTATGAACTTAGAAACCAAGGATATAGCTTAGATCAGCTTTCAAATAAATTTGGGATAAACATTTCTAATCTTAGCTACATGATTAAATTGATTGATCGATACGGAATAGAAATCGCTAAAAAAGGAAAGAATCGTTACTACTCTCCTGAATTAAAACAAGAAATGATTGATAAAGTCCTATATAAAGGCTATTCTCAAGATAGAGTTTCTCTTGAATATGCTCTCCCAAATCGTGGGACGCTTCCTAACTGGCTCGCACACTATAAGAAAAACGGGTATACTATTGTTGAGAAAACAAGAGGAAGGTTATCTAAAATGGGACGTAAGCCAAAGAAAAAACTGGAAGAAATGACGGAACTAGAACGTCTTCAAGCAGAAAATGAGTACCTTAGAGCGGAGAATGCAGTTCTAAAAAAGTTGAGAGAACTCCGATTGAGGGAAGAAAAAGAGCAAGAAGAAAAGCGGAAATTGTCCGAGGATTGGTAACTGAGTTTTCTTTAGATATGCTTCTAAAGATTATTAAGCTTGCTCGTTCAACCTATTATTACCACTTAAAACAGCTGGATCAAAATGATAAGGATTATGACATTAAAGCTGAAATTCAAGCCATTTTTACTGAGCATAAAGGAAATTACGGCTATCGTCGAATGACTCTTGAATTGAGAAATCGAGGAATTGTGATTAATCATAAGAGAGTTCAACGTCTTATGAAAGTACTTGGTTTAACCGCTAGAATTCGCCGTAAACGTAAGTATTCTTCATATCAAGGAGAGGTTGGTATGAAAGCAGAGAATCTCATCCAACGCCAGTTCGAAGCATCCAAACCATTGGAAAAATGCTACACAGATGTAACAGAATTTGCCATTCCAGCAAGCAGCCAAAAACTCTATTTGTCGCCAATTTTAGATGGCTTCAATAGTGAAATTATCGCCTACAATCTTTCTAAGTCACCGAACTTGATACAAGTGAAAGCTATGTTAGAACAAGCCTTTACAGAGAAACATTACAAAAATACAATTCTCCATAGTGACCAGGGATGGCAATATCAACATGATTTCTATCATCATTTTTTAGAGGAGAAAGGAATCCAACCATCCATGTCACGTAAAGGCAATAGTCCAGACAACGGCATGATGGAATCCTTCTTTGGCATTCTTAAGTCTGAGATGTTTTATGGTTATGAGAAGACGTTTAAGTCAATTGAGCATTTGGAACAAGCAATTATAGACTATATTAATTATTACAACAACAAACGCATTAAGGTAAAACTAAAAGGACTCAGTCCTGTACAATACAGAACTAAATCCTTTACTTAAATTATTTGTCTAACTTTTTGGGGTCAGTACATCGATGTGGTTGCTTTTTATAGTAGTTGTATTCTTATAGAGCAGTAAGGAAAGTCAGTCCGCCAAGGATAACCCCGGCTGAGTTTGGAATGATTAGAACCCAGTCTTTCTTAGGCTCTTTTGTCCATCCATAAATGACCCAGATTAAGCAAGAGACAGCTGCTGATAAAGGTTGGAATGGTTGAGCTTTGTTCCCTTGTAAATTGGCAAAAATTTGAGGGATGTAGGCTATAAATACAATAATCCCGATAAAGGCACCAATTGAACCAACAACTTGATTAATTCTCTGTTTAGTCATATATATTTCTCCTTATTACTTTATTAGTATAACAGAAAAACAACTTGGATTCAAGGACAAAACCTCGGGATTCTAAGGAAAGACTTTACATTAGAACGTTTTTAGAAAATGTAGCAACATTTCTTTGTCTAACTCACAAATGTCTGCTAAAAATGATTGGCCGTAAAAAGTCTTGACCCCTAGCTTATGCAACATGAGGTGGTTCATGGTTGTATCCGAGAAACCGAGAAAAATCTTTGGTTTGATAACCTTTTGTAGTTGGTCATTTTCAAAGAGGTAGGGTAGCAAGCGATAGGTATCGTCTCCACCAATGGCACATAGAATCATGTCGATGCTATCATCAGAAAAGGCATGAATCAAATCCTCTGCACGAGCTTCAGGATGTTCTTTGATAAAATCTAAGCCTTTTAGCGAATGAGGTAAAAAGATAGGATTGAGTCCGAGGTCCTTGAGACGTTGAATACCCAAGTCCACTTCGTGCTTGACAAAGTCTTCACCGATAATTCCACTAGATAAGCTCACAATACCAATAGTAGAAACCATGTCTTGACCCTCCTGAAAATAGATTGAGCCTATCTTATCACAGGAGATGAGATAAAACAACAAGAATTAGAGTCAGAAGAAGACTTTTAGATCGAGAAAATAGTAAAAAAGCAACCGCTCGATGAGCTGCACCCCAAAAGTTAGACAGAAAAAATCTAACTTTCGGGGTGTTTTTATTATGAAATTGACTTATGAAGATAAGGTTCAAATCTATGAACTTAGAAACCAAGGATATAGCTTAGATCAGCT
>ERZ1699226.59-NODE-62-length-20581-cov-7.108047_pt1 | contig 20581 bp, 17 predicted proteins | sample MGYA00581547_ERZ1699226 | MGnify/ENA primary metagenome ERZ1699226 (study PRJEB42319, sample SAMD00040328) | human oral metagenome | material: saliva | host: Homo sapiens | study: EMG produced TPA metagenomics assembly of PRJDB4115 data set (Metgenomic analysis of...
CTGACTATAGTTTTCAAATAAATTAATCATGACTAGTCATCTCCTTTACTAAGTTAAGCCACTTCTGCTCGATTTCCTCTGTCAAAAAGCCTTTGGCAATATCATAAGAGACTTGATGAACATGATCCAAATCTGAGCGATTGAAGAAGGCTACAATTTTCTCTGCCAAGGCAGCCACGATAGCAGGCTCATCATCTTTTTCAAAACGAGGAATGAGGTAGCCATTTTCATTATCCTTGATAAAGGTTTGGTTCCCATAACGAACATCAAAACCAATCATACCTAGACCAGATCCCACAGCTTCTAGAAGTGTCAAGCCAAACCCTTCACTCTTAGAACCTGATAGGTAAAGTTCGTAGTCCTTGTAGACTTCTGTCAAGTCTTGGTGACCTTTAAGGTGGATATAATCCTGAGCTTGATTTTCCTCGATAATGGCCTTAAGTTTGGCTTCTTCAGCACCTGTTCCATAGATATCAAAGTTTACTTGTGGCAGACTTTCTTTAGCCTTAACGACAGCCTTGGCCAACCAGTCCACGTGTTTTTCATTGGCCAAACGTGAAGCTGTGATGATTGAGAATGGTTTACGCTCTCCTTCAGGCTTTCTCAGTTTATCCACACTTCCCACAGGGATGGTTACGATATGAGGCGTAAATGGTGTGTATTTATTGAACTGGTCTAGCATAATGCTACGTTGACGTTCTGTCGCTGTGATAAAGAAATCAACCTTATCTGCATTGCTGAATTGGTACTCGTAGAAGTTATTCCATAAAATAGTCTTATCTGTCACAGCATTTTCACTAAAGTGCTCTGCATGGACCACAACCCCAAGCTTAGCAGGTTTGGCATTACGGAAAACTGCCTGCCCTGTACCAGTGGCACGGTCCAAGATGACGATATCTTGGTCAGTGAGACCAAGTTGAGACATAAAGTAGGCGATAAATTCATGCTTAGATGACAAAATCTTATCTGGAAAACGGAAGACACTATCCTTACCATCAACAATTTCATCATAGGCAACACTACCATCTTCATTGAAGAAACGGCGTTGATAGAGGTGAGCCTTATTGTCTACCGGTGTGTAGTACTCCGTGAACATCTTAGTGTAAGAGTAAAAGTCTTTACGGATTAAGCAACCACGCGATACTTTTTCCACACGGTGAACGATATCTTCACCCTCTTTACGCAAGTAGGCTGCATAGAAGATATCTTCCTTGGCACAAAAGAGCTTAACAACCTTACCATTAATCTCACGACGCGTGATGTCATAAGGAATTTCCTTTTCCAAATCCTTAACCGTATAGGTCGTTGGAGCAATTTTTAGGTCTGTAAAATAGCTGTAGAGCCAGATGATGTCTTCATCCGCAAACCCCATGTTACGGGTCAAATCAGAAAGATTGTCCTGCAAGAACATATCCATAAAGACAAATTTGGCCTTAATACCTGTGTTTTTGAAAATTGTAGAACGATAGGCCTGGGCGTACTCAACACCACTTGATGCCCAACCGATTCCTAAATTGATGTTATAAACAGTCATGTATTTTCCTTTCTGGGTAAAAGTTCAACATCGACATTTCTTTTTCGACATACCTAACTCTAGTAGCACCTAAATACTACTATGTTAGTACTATATCCTCCTAGACTAGAGCAAGTCTTCGATAAGTGTATCCACTTCGTCTTGCGCTTCTTCAATAGGTGTGATTTCAGTCACCATGATTCCCGCAACCGCACGTTCAACCAAGGCTTCAACATCCATACGACGTTCATATTGTTCAACGTTTTTGATTTTTGGATTAGTCTTTGGACGGTCAGGTGCAAAGATAGTACAGCAATCCTCAAAAGGTTGGATGGAAATGTCAAAGGTATCAATTTTTTGTGCCAAATCAATGATTTCCAACTTGTCCATAGTGACAACTGGGCGAATCACTGGCGTACATGTAACAGCATTAATCGCCTGCATAGACTCCATAGTCTGACTAGCAACCTGACCAAGACTTTCACCATTGATAATCACAAGGCCTCGGCGTTCTTCACGAATACGGTCAGTAATACGCATCATAAAGCGACGTGTCAAGGTCATCAAATAAGCTTCTGGTGCTTTTTCTTTGATTTCCTCTTGAATTTCAGTAAATGGTACTTCGATGAACTGAATATTACCACCAAATTTAGTCAACTTACGGGTCAAATCTTGAGCCTTTTTAAGAGCTCCAGGGCTAGTGTAAGGAGGACTTGCAAAGTGGACAGCTTCAATATCCACGCCACGTTTAAGTGCAAGATAACCCGCCACTGGTGAGTCAATCCCACCTGAAAGCATGAGCATTCCTTTACCAGCAGTACCTACAGGTAGACCGCCTGCTCCTTTGATTTCCTCGTGAGAAATATAAGCCGCCTCGGCACGAATTTCTACCTTAAGGTTGACGTCCGGCCCCTTCATCTGAGCCTTAATGTCAGGTAATACATCAAAAACTGCATTTCCTAAAGTAAGATTGAGCTCACGACTGTCGAGAACAAAGTCATGGTCACTACGTTTAGCAGTTACTTTAAAAGTAAGACCGTCACGATAGAGTCCAGTCATAATGTCTTGAACAGCTTTTTTCAAGACCTCGACATCTTTTTCAAACTTGTAAACAGGACTAAAGGCTTGAATACCAAAAATTTGCTTCAAAGACTCTGCTACTGGCTCGTAGTCTGTACCATTGAGGTAGATATGTCCACGGTCTCGATCAAAAGTCACTTTAACTTCTGGATAGATGGATAGGACATCTTTAATATTATTTCTAAGTTTATTGATAAAGCGCATACGGTTCTTGCCCTTAGTAGACAATTCACCATAGCGAACCATAATTTCTGAATATGTTAGTGTCATTCCTTTTCCTTTTAAATGTGAATTTAGTTTTATTGTTTAATCGATTAAATCTTGCTATCTCACTTTTTGTGTCTTGGCGTAGACCTGCTTGAAAATCGTGAGGAACTGTTCCACCTGTCCCATATCATTGTCATCATCAAGACTGATACGTACAGCCGTTTGAGCTAACTTAGTCGGTACACCCATAGAAATAAGGGTTCCCGCTGGTTTACCCGCCTTAGATGAACATGCTGATGTCGTTGAAATATAGATTTGATGCTCTTCAAAAGCATGGACAATAACTTCACCTCGAACACCCTTGATTCCAAAGGTCAAAATATTGGGAGCAAAGTCTTCACCCTCACCTGAGAAAATAGTAATATCCTGGTACTTAGCCAATTCGTCAAAGATAATCTTTTTCATCTTGGCAATTTTAGGAAGAGAAAATTCCTCTTTGTCAGTTACCAAGCGCAAGGCCTTGGCCATACTCGCAATGCCGGCAACATTTTCAGTCGTTGAACGAAAATCTTTTTCTTGACCACCACCGGTTAAGAGCGGCGTAATCTTTTTCCCTGCCTTTTTGTAGACAAAACCGACACCACGAACAGCATGAAACTTGTGACCAGAAAAAGTCGCAAAATCTACACGGTCAGTTAAATAGGACGATACTGGAATCTTTCCAATAGCCTGAACAGCATCCACATGGAAAGATATGGTAGGCTCATTAGCCAAGAGATCTGAGATGGCTTGAATAGGTTGGATTGATCCGATTTCATTATTAACAGCCATAACCGAAACCAAGATCGTGTCAGGGCGTAATAATCCAGCAAGAGCTTCAACATCCACAAACCCTTGCTCATTTACTGGTGCATAAGACACCTCGAAACCATGCTCTGAAAGCCATTTGGCAGATTCTTTTACCGCAGGGTGTTCAATATCAGAAACAATGATGTGTTTGCCGTAAGGCTCTTTTTCGAAAGCTACACCTTTGATGACCCAGTTATCACCTTCGGTTCCTCCAGACGTAAAGAAAATCTCATCGGCTGATTTTCCAATGAGTTCCGCAACTTGCTTACGAGAAGCCTCCAAAATACGTGTCGCAGATGTTCCTAATTGGTGTAGGCTGGATGGGTTCCCAAAAATTTTAGTAGCCACTTCTTGATAGGTTCTAAGTGCCTCTGGATAAGGCACTGTCGTGGCTGAATTATCAAAATAAATCATGATTTTTCCTCGATTTTTATTTACTATTTATTATAGCATAATTTTTTTAGCAATTTTTGCGAGAAAATCATATAATAGAAAGTACGAAATATTTTTAAGGAGAGCATCATGTCTGAAAATTACTCACGCCGTAATCATTCATCAAAAGAAGAAAAAAAATCTGCCCCAAATGTGACTGAACACGTTACAAAAGGCTTCACTGCCTTCCAAAAAGTCCTTACTGCCGTCGGGACAATTTTGTCAATCATCGTGGCTTCAATCACCATCATGAATTTCACAGCCTCTAAAAATAAGGACACTTCTGATTCATCAGCCAATCAATCAACTGTAGTCATCAAAGAAGGCAATAATAAGACTCAAGAATCAAGTGCTACCTCATCTAGTTATGGAAATGCGACTGATTCAGAAACAGAAACAAGTAGCCAAGCAGGAACTAACACCTATTCGTCATCTGCAGATACAACAACGGGTGGCAATACGACTACCTCTTCATCAGCAGCTACTGCAGACACAACATCTGGCAATGCGACTACTGGTGGCGCAACAACTGGTGACGCCGCTTCTAACTAAGACATGTAAAAGGCTAGGAAACCCTGCCTTTTTTCTATAATCCTATGAACTATACAGAAACTCTAAATTTTATCCATTCTTTCAAGGGCAATGGCCGTCGCCCTCAACTCGAACGTATGCGTTGGCTCTTGAAACAAGCCGGAAATCCTCAGACTCACTTTCCAACGGTGCATATAGTCGGGACCAACGGTAAGGGATCAACAACTAGCTACCTACAAAATATCCTAACAAAGTCAGGCTATCAGGTCGGGACTTTCACCTCCCCTTATATCACTCGCTTCAACGAACGTATTAGCATTAACGGCACAGAAATCCCTGATAAAGATTTGATTAGCCTTGTTGCGAAAGCTCAGGTTCTACTCGATGATTTAGAAGAGCACACTGCTTTTGAGCGACCAACGGAATTTGAATTGGTCACCTTACTCATGTTCCTCTACTTTGACCTTAAACAGGTTGATATGGCTATCATTGAGGCTGGAATTGGTGGACGCCTTGATTCGACCAATGTTCTTTCGCCAGAGCTTGTCATCTGTACTTCGATTGGCTTTGATCACACTGAGACCTTGGGCGATAGCCTTTTGGACATTGCCAATCATAAGGCAGGCGTCATGCGAAAAAACACACCTATCTTACTTGGTCGTGTCTCTGCAGAAGTTGAACATTTCTTCAACCAAAAATCACATGACCTACAAGCTCCTTTAGCCATCATTGATAGGGAAATTCAGCTGCTTCCAAAGGACAATCAAACGATCCAAATTTCTTATGACCATTGGGAAAGTCCAAATCTTAAGCTACCAATGTTAGGACAGCATCAAGAAAACAATGCTGGGCTAGCTGTCACTGCTGCCCATCTCCTAGCTCAAACATTTCCTAAGATTACCGATAAGAGCACCCAAGAGGGAATCGAAGAGACGCATTGGCCTGGTCGTAGTGAGTGGATAGGAAATAACATTTACCTAGATGGTGCTCATAATCCTCAAGGAATTGCTAGCTTAAAACAGGTACTAAAAGATAACTTCGCTAATCGTAGGGTACACATCCTCTTTGCAGGACTTAGACGAAAGCCTTTGGCAGACTTACTAGAGGAATTGAAAGATTATGATATAACGGTAACCAGCTTTGACTTTTTTGAGGCACTGCCCTTGGACGACTATCCCAAAGACTTCAAACGTACAGCCGACTATAGGGACTGGCTAGCACAAGCTGAATCATCAAATTCTGATGACCTATTTGTTGTCACTGGATCTCTTTACTTTATCTCAGAAGTAAGAAACTACTTAATTAACGAAAGAAAGGCCTGAAGGCCTTTTTTTATTTAGACAGTCTATAGTTTTACACAAAGTGTAGGCTGCTATTTGAACACAAAGAAAAATCTGAAACTCTCGGTTAACAGACTTCACCTTTCTACCTCATCGTCACAAATTCTTCTGAACCCGTTGAGTGAATGGTTTCAATTGAAGCCATCCAGACACAAAGAAAAGTCTGAAACTCTCAGTTAACAGACTTCACTTTTCTATCGCATCGTTACAAATTCCTCTGAACCTGTTGGATGAATGGCAACCGTATTATCAAAATCAGCCTTAGTTGCTCCCATCTTAATAGCCACAGAGAAACCTTGAATCATCTCATCAACACCATAGCCAATACCGTGAAGACCAATGATTTTTTCATCGTCACCAAGCGTTACTAATTTCATGGTTGAAGGCTGACGATTGTCTCCAAGGGCCGTATACATTGGTGTGAAACTAGATTTATAAACCTTAATATTCTCTGGACCATATTTAGCGATTGCTTTTTCTTCAGTCAAGCCAACAGAACCAATAACTGGATGGCTAAAGACCACGGTGGCTACATCAGTGTAATCAAGCTTAGCATCAGCTTTATTGTTGAAGAGTCGCTCTGACAATTGACGTCCAGCCTTGACTGCAACTGGTGTCAAATCAAGTTTACCAGTCACATCGCCAAGGGCATAGATTCCAGGAACAGATGTATTTTCAAACTCATCCGAATAGATTGTTCCTTTTTCAGTCAGTTTAACACCTGTCTTTTCAAGTCCAAAACCAGAGGTGTTGGCTGCGCGTCCAATAGCCCAGATGAGGCAATCAACAGTAATCGTTTCTCCATTATCAAAACTAATGGTCAAGGAATCATCTGCATTCTTCACTACCTCTGTCACATTAGCATGCGTATGGAGGGTCGGACCAGATTTAGCCATTTCATCAACTAAAACATCAACGATATCCTTATCAAAGGTACGCAATGGACGATCTTTACGCACAAAGAGGTGTGTATCACTTCCAAGAGCATTGAGAACACCAGCAACCTCAACGGCGATGTAGCCAGCACCAATAACAGCTGTACGTTTTGGCACCTCATCTAGTTCAAAGAAACCATCGGAGGTAATCCCATATTCACTACCTGGAATGTTTGGATAAAGGGCGTGACCACCAGTCGCAATAAGGATATGGGGTGCTGTATAACGCTCACCCGCTACTTCAACCGTATGAGGGTCAACAAATCTTGCATACTCGTATACACGTTCAACGCCATTGCTATCAAAACCACGCTCATAAGAACCATGGATACGATCGATATAAGCCTGACGATTGGCCTTAAGCGTTGCAAAATCAAACTTATTAATTGTCACATCAAAACCATACTCGCCTGCATAACGGTGCAGGGTTTCAGCAACCTGAGCACCATACCACATGACCTTTTTAGGCACACAACCTACATTGACACAGGTACCACCGACCTCTTTTCCTTCAAAGAGAATAACCTTAGCACCATGCATGGCAGCACGATTGGCACTGGCAATACCACCAGAACCACCACCAATGACAATATAATCGTATTCTTTTACCATATTTTACCTCTTATGTTTCTTTATACAGCGTACTGGCTACTAGATAAGCCATTTCTGCCTATACTTTATCATAAAATAGGTACCCTGACAAAAATCTGCTACGACACAAAAAACAACCCCGTCACAACGAGATTGTTTTGTCATATCTTATTTATCAAGTGGTTTGCGGAGGAATCCGAAGAGGATACCTGATACCACAGCACCAATCAAGATGAAGAGAAGGTAGAGAAGGGCATTTGATGTGAGGGCAATAACGAAGATACCTCCGTGTGGTGCCATCAATTTGATTCCTGCCATACCTACAAGAGCACCTGTAAGAGCTGAACCGACGATAAAGCTTGGGATAGCGCGTGCTGGGTCAGCTGCACCAAATGGGATCGCACCTTCAGTGATGAATGAAAGTCCCATAACGATGTTTGTCAAACCAGAGTTGCGTTCTTCTTCAGTGAATTTATCTTTAAACAAGAGTGTTGCTACAAATACTGCCAACGGAGGAACCATACCAGCCGCCATAACTGCTGCCATAACAACTGAACCACCTGAAGTTACTGTTGCTGCGAGAGTACCTGTACCAAAGACATAAGCTGCTTTGTTGACTGGTCCACCCATATCCACTGCCATCATACCACCAACAAGGAGACCAAGTAGTACGGCTGAGCTTCCTGACAAGCTTGACAAGAAGTTATTAAGACCAGTATTAATTGCTGCCATTGGGATATTTACTGCCAACATCAAGAAACCAGTAGCAAATACACCAAGAAGTGGCAAGAGCAAGATAGAACGGATTCCTTCAAGGGCACGTGGAATACCTGCCAAGAGTTTACGAAGAACAAGGATAACACCACCTGCAAGGAAACCACCAACAAGAGCTCCAAGGAAACCTGAAGATACGCCAGCAAGGGCAAGGGTTGCTTTACCACCTGAAGCAAATGGAACACCACCAAAGGCTGCACCACTTGAAGCAATAGCACCAGCTACGAAACCTGATACCAAACCTGGTTTTTCAGCGATAGAGTAAGCAATGTAACCTGCAAGTACTGGAAGCATGAAGCCAAAGGCAGCGCCACCAATTGCCTTGAATTGAGCAGCAATTTCATGGTAAGAACCAAGTTGTGACAATTGATCTTTAGGAACACCCATGATTTGGTCAAGCAAGAAGGCAAGCGCAATCATGATACCACCACCGATAACGAATGGAAGCATTTGTGATACCCCACTCATCAAGTGTTTATAGAAGGCACCACCAAGGCTCAATTTCTCACTTGATTCTTGAGCAGCTCCAGCATTTTCAGCGTGGAAGACTTCAGCTTTTCCATCCAAGATGTTTTGGATTAATTCTTGAGGTTGACGAATACCTGCAGCGACTGGTTTAGAAAGCAATTTTTTACCATCGAAACGTGCTGTTTCAACTGCCTTGTCTGCTGCTACGATAACACCTACAGCCTTACTGATTTCTTCAGCAGTCAATGGTGTTCCGACACCTGAAGCACCGTTAGTTTCAACACGAACATTGACACCCATTTCTTCACCTGTTTTAATTAGTGATTCTTCAGCCATGTAAGTGTGAGCAATACCAGTTGTACAAGCTGTGACGGCTACGATAAGTGGTTTATCGCTTGAAGCTGCTTCTTTAACAGCTTGTGCTTTCTTAGCTTCCTCAGCTTGTGCTTCTTCTTCACCCGTATTGAAAGCAGCAATCACTTCATCTGGAGAAGTCACCTTACGCAAACGATCTGCAAAACCATCTTGCATAAGGTATTTTGACAACTCAGCAAGGGCTGCCAAGTGAGTGTCATTTGCTCCCTCTGGAGCAGCAATCATAAAGAAGAGGTCTGTAGGTTGACCATCAAGTGATTCGTAATCTACACCTTTATTAGATTTAGCAAAAAGTACTGTTGCTTCTTTTACTGCAACATTTTTGCTGTGCGGCATAGCGATTCCATCACCCAAACCAGTTGATGTTTGTGCTTCACGAGCCATAATACCTGCTTTGAAAACATCAAAGTCAGTCACAACACCGTTGTCAACCAAGCTGTTAATCATTTCATCGATAGCAGCTTCTTTTGTAGTTGCTTGAAGGTCAAGCAACATTACTTTTTTGTTCAGTAAATCCTGAATTTTCATAGTTTTTCTACCTCTACTTTATTGTATGTTTCTTTAATAAATTCAATTGTCGCTAAATCATCTGAGAAAGCTGTAGATGTTCCACACGCTACTCCCCACTTGAGGGCCTCAATCGGATCACCTGATTTAACAAACTCACCAGTGAAACCAGCAACCATCGAGTCACCCGCACCAACAGAGTTTTTAACTGTTCCCTTGATTGGTTTAGCAAAGTAAGCAGCCTCTGGTGTGACCAGCAGAGCTCCATCACCTGCCATTGAGATGATAACGTTCTGGGCCCCCTTAGCAAGGATTTCACGCGCATATTTTTCAACATCAGCCAAACCATTAAGTTTGACATTGAAAATAGCTTCTAACTCATGGTTATTTGGTTTAACCAAGAGTGGTTGGTAAGCCAAGGAATCAATCAAGGTTTGTCCTTCAAAGTCACAGACAACCTGTGCACCCGTTTCACGCACTAGTGGAATCAATTTGTTATAGACCTTATTTCCAAGATTGCTTGGTGCTGATCCAGCAAAAACAACCACATCATCGGCACTTACACTTGAAAGAACTGCTTCCAATTCAGCCAATTGATACTCATTAATGACAGGTCCTGCACCGTTAATTTCAGTTTCTTGGTCAGCCTTGATTTTAACATTAATACGTGTGTCTTGATCCACAGCTACAAACTTGGTTTTAATGCCCTCTGCATCCAAACCATCTGTCACAAAACGTCCTGTAAAACCACCGATGAAGCCCGTTGCAGTATTATCAACACCTAAGCGTTGCAAAATACGACTAACATTAATACCCTTACCGCCAGCGAACTTATCATCACTCTCCATACGGTTAACTTCACCAATCTCTACTTTATCGATACGAACAATGAAGTCGATTGATGGATTCAGCGTTACAGTATAAATCATACTTCAATAACCCTCGTTTTCTCTTTTAATTCTTTTAGGAGCTCTTCTTCCGAAGCATTTGTAATTATGGTTACTTTTTCAACCTCAGCTACCTTAGCATAGGTAATCTGACCAAGTTTAGAGGCATCAGCTAGAACATAGGCTTTTTGCGCATTAGCTATAACCGTCCGTTTGATAACTGCCTCTTCCATGTCTGGTGTGGTGAAATAATGAGCATCAACGCCATTAGCACCAATGAAAGCACAATCAAAATTCAGTTGTCTGATTTGCTCTTGAGCAGTACTTCCAATAGACGCATCCGTTGAATGTTTAACCTTTCCTCCAACAATCCTAGTGCTAACACCAAGATCTACCAGCTTAACCGCATGATGGATAGAATTAGTCACAACCGTTACCTGACGATTGGCCAAATGTGGAATCAAAAGTTCATTTGTTGTACTAGCCTCAAGAAAGACGACATCACCTTCCTTAATCAAATCGGCAGCATAACCAGCTAACTGAGCCTTTTCTTGAACGTTTCTAATAGCTTTTTGACTATTGGCAATTTCTTCCTTTAGACCATGAATGCTTTCAGCACCACCATGAACACGTTTAAGTTGGCCATCTGCCGCTAACTCGTCCAAGTCACGACGAATCGTCGACTCGGAAGTATCACTTAACAAAACAGTTAGGTTTTCCAAAGTGACAAAACCATCTTGTTTCAACTGAGACAAGATAATCTGCTTACGTTCAGACTTTAGCATAATCTCTCCTTCTGTAATCGTTTACAGAATCTATTATACTCAATTTTTAATAACTGTCAACTAAAATCAGTCAAAAAAAATCAAAATATTTCATTATAAAATACTAATCTACCAAAATGACGCAATTTGATAAGAAAGTTCTTACATTTTCAAAAAGAATACAACCTTTCAGTATCAAGTGCAAAATAAAAAAGCCTTGCGGCTCTCTTATCTTATTTGGCATAGTCAACCGCACGGAATTCACGAATGACTGTAACCTTAATATTTCCTGGGTAATCCAAATTCTTCTCAATTTGTTCACGTACCTTGTGAGACAAGATCGTAACTTCATCATCTGAGATTTTGTTTGGATGAACCATAATACGAATCTCACGACCAGCTTGAAGGGCGAAGCTTGTTTGAACACCGTCAAAGCTTGATGCAATTTCTTCCAAATCACGAAGGCGTTTGACGTAATTCTCAACAGATTCATTACGAGCCCCTGGACGAGCCGAACTCAAAGCATCTGCTGCAGCTACAATAACTGCAATGACGCTCTCAGGTTCTACATCGCCATGGTGGCTGGCAATAGCGTTAACCACAACTGGATGTTCTTTGTACTTACGTGCAAACTCAGCACCAATCTCTACGTGACTACCTTCGACTTCTTTGTCAATGGCTTTCCCCATATCGTGAAGGAAACCAGCACGACGAGCGAGGGCAACATTCTCACCCAATTCACCAGCCATGATACCTGCTAGTTTACCAACTTCAACTGAGTGACGAAGTACGTTTTGACCATACGACGTACGGAACTGCAAGCGTCCCATAATCTTGATCAAATCAGGGTGAAGATTCATAGCGCCAATTTCGTAGGCTGCCTCTTCACCATATTCACGGATACGGTTATCCATTTCCTGACGGCTCTTCTCAACCAACTCTTCAATACGAGCTGGATGGATGCGTCCATCCTTAATCAAGGCTTCGAGAGTCATACGTGCAATTTCACGACGAACGGGATCGAAACCAGAAAGGACAACCACTTCTGGAGTATCGTCAATAATAACGTCAATACCTGTTAGACTTTCAAGCGTACGGATGTTACGCCCCTCACGTCCAATGATACGACCTTTCATATTGTCATCTGGAAGGTGAACAGTAGTTACTGTTTGTTCAGTAACATAATCTCCAGCCAAGCGTTGCATAGCTTGCGCCAACACGTTTTTGGCTTTCTTATCAACAGTATCTTTAACCTGTGCTTCTGCATCTTTGATACGTGTTGCAATCTCATGAGTCAGATTATTCTCAGTCTCCGTTAAGATTACCTCACGCGCTTCTGCAATGGTCATTTGACCAACACGTTCAAGTTCAGCCTGCTTCTCAGCCTCCAACTGAGTCACATTCTCTTCACGCTCATTAAGATGTTTAGATTTGTCAGCAAGACTCTGCTCTTTCTTCTCGAGGGCAAGTTCTTTACTTGATAGATTTTCATCCTTACGATCAAGGCTAGTGGCACGTTCTGTCAAACGATTTTCCATCTGTTTAAGCTCTTGACGTTCAGATTTGAATTCTTTTTCAATATCTTCTCGATATTTTCTAGCTTCCTCTTTTGCTTCTAACAAGAACTCTTTACGTTGAGCCTTACTCTCGCGTTCAGCAGTCACACGCAGATGATCTGCATCATGCTCTGCCTGACTACGAAGGTTCACAGCGTCTTGTTCTGCCTTTAGCAAGGTAGTTTCTGCTTGTTCCTTAGCTTTGCTAAGTTTAATAGAAATTGCTAAATATCCAACGACTAAACCAATGAGTGCAAAGACAACTAAAATTATCATGTTTATCATGTCTTTACCTCAACTTTTCTAAGGTTTCCCTAAAGAAAACCGTCTTCTAGTGTATCATATTTATAGCGATTTCTCAAATATATACTAGAACTTTAAACTGATTTTATGGTATCATAACTCTATTAGAATAGGGAGGTATTACCATGCCAAAAGACGTTACTGTTGAAAGTTTTGAACTTGATCACACCATTGTAAAAGCACCTTATGTCCGTCTTATTTCAGAGGAAGTTGGACCTAAAGGAGATATCATTACAAACTTTGATATCCGTTTGATTCAACCTAATGAAAATAGTATTGACACAGGTGGTCTTCACACTATCGAACACCTACTCGCTAAACTGATCCGTCAACGTATCGATGGACTTATTGATTGCTCACCATTTGGTTGCCGTACAGGCTTCCATATGATTATGTGGGGTAAACAAGATCCTACAGAAATTGCTAAAGTTATCAAATCTAGTCTTGAAGCTATTGCTAACGAGATTACATGGGAAGATGTTCCAGGAACTACCATTGAATCTTGTGGTAACTACAAGGATCACAGTCTTCATTCAGCTAAGGAATGGGCTAAACTTATCCTTGAACAAGGTATCTCAGACCAAGCCTTCGAACGTCATACCGTTTAAAAAACATTGGGATATATCCCAATGTTTTTTTAGTATTTTCTAAAACGTTGATAACGCGCTTCAAGCAAGTCCTCTGTTGATAATTGGCTTAATTCTGCCAACTCATCTACAATTGCTGTCTTAATTGCTTCAATAATTTCACTTGTAAAGTAACCACGTTCTGGAATCACCTTATCAACGATTCCCATATTAAGCAACTCGCCTGATGTAATCTTCATCAACTCTGCTGCCTCTTCTGAACGTGAGCCATCTTTCCAGAGAATAGTCGCAAACCCTTCCGGACTCAAGATAGAGTAGATGGTATTTTCAAGCATCCAAACCTTATCGGCTACCGCCAAGGCAAGAGCTCCTCCCGAACCACCTTCACCAATGATGATGGCAATAATTGGCACCTTAAGATCACTCATTTCCATAAGGTTACGCGCAATTGCCTCACCTTGTCCACGTTCCTCTGCTCCAACACCAGGATAAGCACCTGCAGTATTGATAAAGGTAACAACTGGACGACCAAACTTTTCAGCCTGTTTCATGAGGCGAAGAGCCTTACGATAGCCCTCTGGATGAGGTTGCCCAAAGTTACGGTTAAGGTTATCTTGTAGGTTTCTACCTTTTTGGATACCCACTACAGTAACCGCTTGGCCATTTAAACGACCAATACCACCAATAATGGCACCATCGTCACGGAAATTACGGTCGCCATGAAGTTCGATAAAGTCATCGAAGATTCCTTGGGCAAAGTCCAAAGCAGTTAAACGGCCTTGGTCACGCGCTTCTTTTAAAATACGTGCTACGTCGCTCATTGAACACCTCCATGGAATGATAAGAGTGTGGCAATGGTATCAGCCAACTCTGTACGTTTAACAATGGCATCAACAAAACCATGTTCTTGAAGGAACTCAGCCTTTTGGAAATCATCTGGCAAAGTTTCGCGAACTGTGTTTTCAATAACACGACGACCTGCGAAACCAATCAAGGTTTGTGGCTCAGCTAAGATGATATCACCTTCCATGGCGAAACTTGCTGTAACTCCACCAGTTGTTGGATCTGTCAATACAGTCAAATACAACAAGCCAGCATTCGAATGACGTTTTACAGCGGCTGAAATCTTGGCCATCTGCATCAAACTCATGATTCCTTCTTGCATACGGGCACCACCAGATGCTGTAAAAATAACAACTGGAAGTTTTTTTTCAATCGCATGTTCAAAGAGCTGGGTGATTTTTTCACCAACAACAGTTCCCATTGAAGCCATGATAAAGTTAGAATCCAGAATAGCTAATGCTGTTTTTTGTCCCTTGATAGTTGCAACGCCTGTCACAACTGCGTCATCAAGACCCGTTTTTTCCTTGGTTGCCGCTAATTTCTCCATATAACCTGGGAAATTCAATGGATTTTTGGTTTCAATTCCTGTAAAAAGTTCCTGGAAAGAACCCTCATCAACCGTTAAATCGAGACGTTCTTTAGCTGAAATACGGAAGGTATAAGAACAATTTGGACAAATTTTAGCTTGTCCCAAGTCCTTTTGATAAATAGCTTGTTTACAACCAGGACATTTGGCAAAAAGTTCATCTGGAACTTCTGGCACTTGGTGATCAATCCCATTACGTACAGAACGGTTAGGATTGATACGGATATACTTTTCTTTTCGATCAAATAATCCCATAAACTTTATTCCTCACGATTCTGATAATCTGGTAGGAAAGTCTCCATCAAGAAGGAAGTATCATAATCCCCAGCGATAACGCTACGATCTGAAATCAAATCCAACTGGAAGTCAGCATTAGTCACAACACCATCGATTTCGAGCTCATAAAGAGCACGTTGCATCTTCATGAGTGCCTCAAATCGATTCTCTCCATGAACAATGATTTTGGCAATCATTGAATCATAGTAAGGTGGAATAGTATAGCCAGGATAAACTGCACTGTCTACACGGAGACCAACGCCACCACTAGGTAGGTAGAGGTTGCTAATTTTCCCTGGACTAGGTGCAAAGTTGAACTTAGGATTTTCTGCATTGATACGACACTCAATAGCATGTCCCTTGATTTCAATATCATCTTGGGTCACAGAGAGTTTTTCACCTGCGGCAATACGGATTTGTTCTTTAACAATATCCACACCACTTACAAATTCTGTAACTGGGTGCTCAACCTGAACACGGGTATTCATTTCCATGAAATAGAACTGACCTGTTTTTTCATCAAGAAGAAACTCAATAGTACCCGCATTTTCATAATTAACAGCCTTAGCAGCACGGACGGCCGCTGAACCAATTTCGTGACGAAGAGTCTTACCAATAGCAACTGAAGGTGATTCTTCCAAGACCTTTTGGTTATTACGTTGAAGAGAGCAATCACGCTCACCTAGGTGAACAATGTTACCGTAGCTATCTCCCAAAATTTGAACCTCGATATGACGAGCTGGGTAAATAACTTTTTCAATATACATCGCCCCATTACCAAAGGCTGCTTTAGCTTCTTGTGACGCAGATTCGAAAGCGGGAGCTAACTCTTCTTCAGTGTTAACCTTACGAATCCCCTTACCGCCACCACCAGCAGAAGCCTTAAGCATCACTGGGTAACCAAGACGGTTGGCAACTTCCAAAGCCTCCTCAGCTGTAAAGACTTCACCATCTGAACCAGGAATTACAGGGACATTAGCCTTAATCATTTCAGCACGGGCATTGATTTTGTCACCCATCTTGTCCATGACTTCGCCTGAAGGACCAATAAACTTGATGTTCATTTCTTCACAGAGAGTGGCAAATTTAGAGTTTTCACTCAAGAAACCAAACCCTGGATGAATAGCTTGAGCCTCAGTCACAATAGCAGCTGATAGGACACGATTCATATTCAAATAAGAATCCGTTGATTTTGCAGGCCCGATACAAATAGCTTCATCAGCAAGCATAGTATGGAGAGAATCCTTATCTGCTTCAGAATAAATAGCAACCGTTTGGATACCCAATTCACGCGCTGCACGGATAATACGCACTGCAATTTCACCACGATTGGCAATCAATAATTTTTTAAACATAAAACAAGATAACATCAGACATTTTTTGATAGTCTGTGTTGATTTCCTTTCTATGTGATAGACCAATGTCTAAAGAAAAATCCTTTCCGACTGTCGCCAGAAGGATTTTCACAAAACATTAGCTTCCAATAGCAAAAGTCAAAGTACCTGATGCAGCAAGTTTACCATCGACTTCAGCCTTAGCTTCAACAACAGCAATTGTTCCACGACGTTTAACAAACTTAGCTGTCATAACAAGTTGGTCACCAGGAACCACTTGTTTTTTAAATTTAACCTTATCCATACCTGCGTAAAAGACTAATTTGCCCTTATTTTCAGGTTTAGACAATTCAAGAACACCAGCTGTTTGCGCAAGAGCTTCCATGATAAGAACGCCAGGCATAACTGGGTATTGAGGAAAATGTCCATTAAAGAAAGGTTCATTGATCGTTACATTTTTAATAGCTGTGATTTCGTCTTCTGAAACTTCTAGCACACGGTCAACCAAAAGCATTGGATAACGGTGTGGTAAAGCTTCACGAATAGCATTAATATCAATTGTCATTTGATGCGTACCAATCCTTTTCCGTAGTCAACAACTTCTTCATTCGCTACCAAGATTTCAGTAATAACACCATCTTTAGGTGCTGGTACCTCATTCATAACCTTCATCGCTTCAACGATAAGAAGAGTTTGACCTTTCTTAACAGTGTCACCAACAGAAACAAAGGCTGGTTTTTCAGGTGATGGAGACAAGTAAGCCACACCGACAAGTGGACTTTCAACCACTTCTCCTTCAGCAGCTTGAGCTGGTGCAGAAGCTTCTTCAACTGGTGTTGCTGGAGTTTCAACAGCAGCAGGTGCTGCTACTGGAGCAACCGGAGCCTGAGGAGCTGGCGCAACTACTTCAACTGTAGGAGCTACTGGGGCAGCTGTTACTGAACTTGTTTGATTTTTGCTCAAGTTCAATTCTTCACCATTGTTTTTGTATGAAAATTCACGCAAAGTTGATGCATCAAATTGAGCCAACAAATCTTTGATTTCAGAAATATTCATGAATTAAGCCTCCCAACGTTTAAAGGCAAGAACAGCATTGTGTCCACCAAAACCGAAAGTATTTGAAATTGCGTACTCAATATCAGCTTCTTGACCTTCACCATAAACAACATTAGCTTCGATGTAGTCAGACAATTCTTTTGTACCAGCAGTTTTCGGTACATAGCTATGACGAATAGCTTCGATTGTTGCAATAGCCTCAACCGCACCAGCAGCACCTAGCAAGTGACCTGTAAATGATTTAGTAGATGAAACTGGAACATCTTTACCAAGTACAGAAACAATGGCACCACTTTCACCTTTTTCATTGGCAGGTGTTGATGTCCCGTGAGCATTAACATAATCAACATCTTCAGGTTTGATACCAGCTTCATTGATAGCCAATTTAATTGCTTTAGCAGCACCAGAACCGTCTGGAGTTGGTGTTGTCATGTGGTAGGCATCACAGTTTGATCCGTAACCAACAATCTCAGCCAAGATGTTAGCACCACGTTTTTGAGCATGTTCCAAGCTTTCGATAACGAGAACCCCTGCACCTTCACCCATAACAAAACCATTACGGTCTTTATCAAATGGAATTGATGAACGTTCTGGATCCTCTGTTGTTGAAAGTGCTGTAAGAGCATTGAAACCACCGATACCAATCTTAGTGATTGAAGCTTCAGCACCACCAGCCAAGACAACATCATGCAAACCGAATTTAATTTCACGGAAGGCTTCACCGATTGCATCATTGGCAGAGGCACAAGCAGTCGTCACTGATTTACATACCCCTTGAGCACCAATTTTAAGAGCAATGTTACCAGCACCCATGTTTGAAAGTGCTTTAGGGATAAACATTGGTTTGATACGTTTCATCCCACGTTCGTGCATACGAATGATTTGATCTTCAAGTTCTTGAAGACCACCGATACCAGATGACACGATGACACCAACACGATCACGATCTTCTTCTTCCATGTTAAGTCCTGAATTTTCAAGAGCTTCCATAGCAGCATAAATCGCATAAAGTGAGTAAGTGTCCATACGGTTAGTATCTTTTTTCACAAAGTACTTATCGAACGGGAAATCTTGGATTTCACCAGCGTTAAAGACTGGAATTTCAGAAGCATCGAACTTCGTAATTGGTTTGATACCAATTTTACCGTCATGAAGACTGTTCCAAAATTCTTCTGGTGTATTACCGATTGGTGAGGTTACGCCGTAACCTGTAACAACAACACGATTTGTAGACATATATATTCTCCTTTTGTCGGATGGATATTCTAGTAAATGACTTTTTGATATTGACATTCAATTATTGCATGGTCATACCACCATCAATAGCGATGGTTTGACCTGTGAGATATTCTTGACTAGCCAAGAATGCTGCAACTTCAGCCACTTCTTCTGCTTGACCAATACGTTTCATTGGCACTTGAGCAATCATAGCATCTTTCATTTTCTCTGGAATAGCGTCAGTCATATCTGATTCAATGAAACCAGGAGCAATAGCATTGACACGGACACCACGAGCCGCAACTTCACGCGCCACTGATTTTGTAAAACCAATCAAACCAGCTTTTGAAGCCGCATAGTTAGCTTGACCAATATTCCCCATGAGACCTACAACAGATGACATATTGATGATGGCACCTTGACGAGCCTTAGACATTGGTTTTAAGACAGCCTGTGTCATATTGAAAGCACCAGTCAAGTTGATTTTCAAGACACGTTCAAAATCTTCTTCACTCATCTTCAACATCAACTTATCGTTAGTGATACCAGCATTATTAACTAGCACATCAACACTACCAAGCTTTTCAATAGCTTCAGCTACCATACGTTTAGCATCTTCACCGTTAGAAATATCACCTGAGATACCTACAACAGTTACACCATAATCTGCAAACTGTGCAAGCAAGTCCTCAGAGATTTCAGAACGTCCATTTAGAACAACATTGGCACCAAGACTAGCAAATTTGTGTGCCACAGCTAATCCAATTCCACGTGTTGAACCTGTTACAAAAACATTTTTATTCTTAAGTTCCATGTTTACCTCGTTTTAAGCATTAAGAAGGGCATCAAGACTAGCTTGATCTTCAACATTATGAGTTGGTAAGGTTTTATCAATTTTCTTCAAGAAACCTGACAAGACTTTTCCTGGACCAATCTCAATCACTTCATCTACACCAAATTCTTGGATAGTGGCAATCGAATCATAAAAACGTACAGGTTCCATCACCTGACGAGCCAAAAGTGCTTTGACGTCTTCTGACTTCATGATTTGAGCCTCAGTATTACCTACTAAAGGAAGCGTAAAGTCCTTGAATGACACTTTCTCAAGTTCTGCTGCCAATTTTTGACTAGCTGATTCAAGTAAAGCTGTATGGAACGGCCCTGAAACATTAAGAGGAATCAGACGTTTAGCACCAGCTTCTTTAAGCAATTCCACAGCATAATCAACAGCCTCAACTTCACCACCAATAACAATTTGTGCTGGAGTATTATAGTTAGCAGGCGTTACTACACCCTTTTCAGATGCTTTTTGACAGATTTCTTCAATCAAACTTGGATCTGTATTCATGACAGCAACCATTTTCCCACTTCCAGCAGGAGCAGCTGTTTCCATGAATTCTCCACGTTTAGCAACCAAGGCTACCGCATCCTCAAATGAGAGTGCTCCAGCCGCAACTAGGGCAGAATATTCACCCAAAGAGAGACCGGCAACAATATCAGGAGTGATACCATTTTCTGCCAAAAGGCGATAAATGGCTACTGACGTTGTCAAAATAGCTGGTTGAGTAT
>ERZ1699226.60-NODE-63-length-20125-cov-8.222972_pt1 | contig 20125 bp, 20 predicted proteins | sample MGYA00581547_ERZ1699226 | MGnify/ENA primary metagenome ERZ1699226 (study PRJEB42319, sample SAMD00040328) | human oral metagenome | material: saliva | host: Homo sapiens | study: EMG produced TPA metagenomics assembly of PRJDB4115 data set (Metgenomic analysis of...
CAACATCTTTAACAGTCAATTTAGCCATTTGATCAGACTCCTTAATTTTTTAATACGTTTTCATTATATCACAAAATGCATAAAAGAGATAGCAAAATCAGAAGGATTTCTAGCTTATTGCTAGTATGAGGCATTTAGCATATAATCTAAATAGAAAGGTCGAATATCCATGAAAAAACAGCTAAATAAAATTCAGAAAAAAGCTAATCAGGATTTACATATAATCCTCATACTTACACTTATTCCTCTTTTCTTCTTTCTTACCTTTAAACAAACTCTCGTTTCCTATATTAACCAAACCTCAGTCTCACTATGGACACGTTTAATCCTATTAGCCAGTTTGCAATTTGCCATTGCAGTTTTTGAAACGCCCTTTAACTTGCTTCAAAAGAGCCTTATTTTCTGTACAAAAAAAGAAGAGCCTAAGCTCTTCTTAATATACTATTGAATTATTTAGCAATTTTTGCGAAGTATTCAAGAGTACGTACAAGTTGTGAAGTGTATGACATTTCATTGTCGTACCATGACACAGTTTTAACCAATTGATGTCCATCAACAGTTTGAACTTTAGTTTGAGTTGCGTCAAACAATGAACCGAATGACATACCAACAACGTCAGAAGATACGATTGGATCTTCAGTGTAACCGTAAGATTCGTTAGCAGCTGCTTTCATTGCTGCGTTAACTTCATCAACAGTTACTTCTTTGTTAAGGACTGAAACCAACTCAGTTACAGAACCTGTTGGAACTGGAACACGTTGAGCAGCACCGTCAAGTTTACCGTTCAATTCAGGGATAACCAAACCGATAGCTTTAGCAGCACCAGTTGAGTTAGGAACGATGTTAGCAGCACCAGCACGAGCACGACGCAAATCACCTTTACGGTGTGGTCCATCAAGGATCATTTGGTCTCCAGTGTAACCGTGGATAGTAGTCATCAAACCTTGTTTAACACCAAAGTTATCTTGCAATGCTTTAGCCATTGGTGCCAAACAGTTAGTTGTACATGAAGCACCTGAAATAACTGTTTCAGTACCATCAAGTGTATCGTGGTTAGTGTTGAATACAATTGTTTTAACATCGCTTCCACCAGGAGCAGTGATAACAACTTTCTTAGCACCACCATTAGCGTGCAAGTGTTTTTCAGCAGCTGCTTTAGTTGCAAAGAAACCAGTTGCTTCAAGAACGATTTCTACACCGTCACTAGCCCAGTCAATTTGTTCTGGATCACGTTCAGCAGAAACCTTAACGAATTTACCGTTAACTTCAAATCCACCTTCTTTTACTTCAACAGTTCCGTTGAAACGACCTTGAGTTGTGTCATATTTCAACAAATGTGCAAGCATTGTAGGATCTGTAAGGTCATTGATGCGTGTAACTTCAACACCTTCTACGTTTTGGATACGACGGAAAGCAAGACGACCGATACGACCGAAACCGTTAATACCAACTTTAACTACCATTAGTGATTTCCTCCTTATGAAAATCAAATAAATATAATTTTGAGAGCAAGCTCTCCCTATTGTGAAAAGATTAACTTGAGCGCTTTCAATTCAACCTTTCAACAGTCATATTATATAATTTTTTTCAAAAAATTGCAAATAGAAAAGGCACTTACTTTCATAAGTACCTTAACTTTATAAGTTCTAATTAAGCTTCACCAGAATTTTTCTTGATGATTTCTTCTTGAACTGATTTAGGAACATCTTCATAGTGGTCAAATACCATCATGAATGTACCACGACCTTGAGTTGCAGAACGAAGTGTTGTTGCATAACCGAACATTTCAGCAAGTGGAACATATGCACGAACGATTTGGCTGTTACCGTGTGCTTCCATACCATCAACACGTCCACGACGAGCTGTAACGTGACCCATAACATCACCAAGGTTTTCTTCAGGAACAGTGATTGTTACAAGCATCATTGGTTCAAGGATAGTTGGTTGTGCAGTCTTAGCAGCTTCTTTAAGTGCAAGAGATGCAGCGATCTTGAAGGCAGTTTCAGATGAATCGACATCGTGGTATGAACCATCGTAAAGCTTAGCTTTGATGTCAACCATTGGGTATCCAGCAAGGACACCGTTAGCCATAGATTCTTCCAATCCTTTTTCTACTGCAGGGATGAATTCACGTGGAACCACACCACCGACGATAGCATTTTCGAATTCGAAACCTTTACCTTCTTCATTTGGAGTAAATTCAATCCAAACATCACCAAACTGACCTTTACCACCAGATTGACGTTTGAAGAATCCACGTGCTTGTGTTCCAGCACGGAATGTTTCACGGTAAGATACTTGTGGAGCACCAACGTTTGCTTCAACTTTGTGTTCACGTTTCAAACGGTCAACAAGGACATCAAGGTGAAGTTCACCCATACCAGAGATAACTGTTTCACCAGTTTCAGGGTTAGTTTCAACACGGAATGTTGGATCTTCTTCAGCAAGTTTTTGAAGACCGATACCCATCTTATCTTGGTCAGCTTTAGTCTTAGGCTCAACCATCAATTGGATAACTGGTTCTGGAACTTCGATTGACTCAAGAATAACTTTAGCTTTTTCATCAGTCAATGAGTCACCAGTTGTAGTATCTTTCAAACCGATAGCAGCAGCGATATCACCAGCGTATACTTGTTCAATTTCTTGACGGCTGTTAGCGTGCATTTGAAGGATACGTCCGATACGTTCACGTTTACCTTTAGATGTGTTCATTACATATGAACCTGATTGAAGGATACCTGAGTAAACACGGATAAATGTCAAACGACCTACAAATGGGTCAGTCATGATCTTGAAGGCAAGAGCTGCAAATGGCTCATCATCAGATGCTGGACGAGTTTCTTCTTCGTCTGTATCTGGGTTGATACCTTTGATTGCAGGGATATCAAGTGGACTTGGAAGATAATCGATAACCGCATCAAGCATCAATTGAACACCTTTGTTCTTGAAGGCAGAACCACAAAGAACTGGGAAGAATTCAACGTTGATTGTTGCACGACGGATAGCTGCTTTCAATTCCTCGTTAGTGATTTCTTCACCTTCAAGGTATTTCATCATCAAATCTTCGTCAGTTTCAGCAACTGCTTCGATCAATTTTTCACGGTATTCGTTTGCTTGATCAACGTAATCAGCTGGAATATCTTCTTCAAGAATATCTGTACCAAGGTCATTAGTATAGATTTCAGCTTTCATTTTAATCAAGTCAATGATACCACGGAAATCATCTTCAGCACCGATTGGCAATTGGATTGGGTGTGCGTTTGCTTGAAGACGATCGTGAAGTGTGCTTACTGAGTAAAGGAAGTCTGCACCGATTTTATCCATTTTGTTGGCAAATACGATACGTGGAACACCATACTCAGTTGCTTGACGCCAAACTGTTTCAGTTTGAGGTTCTACACCTGATTGTGAGTCAAGAACGGTTACGGCACCATCCAATACACGGAGTGAACGTTGTACTTCGATTGTGAAGTCCACGTGTCCTGGTGTATCGATGATGTTAACGCGGTGACCATCCCATTGTGCTGTTGTAGCGGCAGATGTGATTGTGATACCACGTTCTTGTTCTTGCTCCATCCAGTCCATTTGTGATGCACCTTCGTGAGTTTCACCGATTTTGTGGATTTTACCAGTGTAGTAAAGGATACGCTCTGTTGTAGTTGTTTTACCGGCATCGACGTGGGCCATGATACCGATATTACGAGTTTTTGCAAGTGAAAATTCGCGTGCCATTAGGTTTATTCTCCTATAAATATTTTAGTTTACTTATTTATTATAACATTATTGTCAAAAAACGGATAGGCAGGACCTACCCGTTTTTTCACTAATATTTAACTGGTTTTCAAATGATATGAATGATATTATTTGAATTCAGAGTCAGCCTATTACAAATCCATAATCTTAGCTTATGAATATATGACTGTAATTCAGCTTGAAACTTATGATTACCAGCGGAAGTGTGCAAAGGCACGGTTTGCTTCAGCCATTTTGTGAGTATCTTCACGTTTCTTAACTGATGCACCAGTGTTGTTTGCAGCATCCATGATTTCTTTTGCAAGACGATCTTTCATAGTGTGTTCACCACGCGCACGTGATGCGTTAACCAACCAACGAAGACCAAGAGTTGTACGACGTTCTGGACGAACTTCAACTGGGACTTGGTAGTTTGAACCACCGACACGACGTGCACGTACTTCAAGTACAGGCATGATGTTGTCCATAGCTGTTTCAAATACTTCAAGAGCATCGTTTCCAGTTGCTTCTTTGATTTGCTCGAAAGCATCGTATACGATTGTTGCAGCAGTACCACGTTTACCGTCAAGCATTACACGGTTGATAAGACGTGTAACGATTTTTGAATTGTACAATGGATCTGCCAATACTTCGCGTTTAGGCGCTCTATTTTTACGACTCATTTTATCTTATCTCCCTTCTTATCCTTTAGGACGTTTAGCACCGTATTTAGAACGGCTTTGTTTACGATCAGCTACACCTGCAGTATCAAGTGCACCACGGACGATGTGGTAACGTACCCCTGGAAGGTCTTTTACACGTCCACCACGGATAAGAACAACGCTGTGTTCTTGGAGGTTGTGTCCGATACCTGGGATGTAAGCAGTAACTTCGATAAGGTTGCTCAAACGTACACGAGCGAATTTACGAAGGGCTGAGTTAGGTTTCTTAGGTGTCATTGTTCCAACACGTGTTGCAACACCACGTTTTTGTGGTGAAGATACGTTAGTTTGAACTTTTTTGTGGCTGTTGTAACCAACGTTCAAAGCTGGTGATTTAGATTTTACAACTTTTGATTGACGTGGTTTACGAACCAATTGGTTAATTGTAGGCATCTACATTCTCCTGTGTTTTTTTATTTTTGGTTGATATGGCACTTGGTGACAGCCCATATCTGTGTGTACTTTTGCAACTTATGTCAGCACGTCTCTGTACACTTTTGAGAGACCAAAAGTAAAAAGTACCGTCTAATATAGTATCATTTTTTGATAATTATTGTCAAGACTTTCTTGTTAAAAAGAAAAATTCCTAATCGTTAAATTAGGAATACTATCGTAGATTAATTATTTGTCAAAAATATTACCGACTTCAACTTCTACCTTCTGTGCTTTTACATCGATGTCAGAAACAGTAAGTAATGATTTATATTCATGGATATCACGATCACCTTTAGCATTTTCTGCGAATACAGCTACACCTACTAACTCACTATCAAATTCTGAAAGCAAGCTAATCATACCCGTAATGGTACCGCCACCTTTAAGAAAATCATCAACAATAAGGACGCGGCTATTTGGTTTCAAACTACGTTTTGAAAGGAACATCTTTTCAATACGATCACTTGAACCACTAACGTAGTTTACCGATACGGTTGAACCTTCTGTAATTTTCAAGTCACGACGAACAATAACAAATGGAATATTCAAGACATCTGCTACTGCATTTGCTAAAGGAACTCCTTTAGTTGCAACAGTCATAACGGCATCAATTTTTTGTCCCTTAAAGGCACTGGCAATGATACGACCAACATTTTTCAAAATAGACGGTGTACTCAATAAATCAGATAGGTAGAGATAACCACCTGGTAAGATACGATCACTCTCGGAAAGACGTTTACAAAGATCTTCAACCAGACTTCTTGCATCTTCATCAGAAATAGTTGGTGTAAACATAACGCCACCAGATGCACCCGTTACTGTTTCGATTTCTCCTATTTGACTTTCCTCAAAAGCTTTTTTAATGATAGCAACATCTTCTGAGATTGAAGACTTTGCAGCTTCATAACGTTCTGCAAAGGTGTTGAGGCTTGTCAATTGATAAGGATTATTAATCAGGTAGTTTGAAATCACTACCATGCGCTCACTTCGTTTTAATTTCATATGTTACCTATATTTTCTGTACTTTTTAACTATTATACCATAATACAGCAAAAAACGAACATTTTCATATAAAATGCTCGCTTAATTTCGATTTTAATCAAATTTTGGCTTGTAGAAAGAACGATTATCCATAGCAAAGAGACGATTTGTCATTTCTCCTGGACCTACTAGATTAAGGGCTGTCGTCATCATCATCATACTGGCATCAAGATTATCAATCATATGAATAATTTCTGCTTCCATAATACGAGGTCGCACTGGGCTACCATACTCTAGTTGTCCGTGGTGGCTGAGAATGACATGACGCAAAACAACGACATCCTCACGCGTATCATCAATATTGAGCTCCATGAGCACCTTAGTGATTTCTTCATCAATCAAAGCAATATGACCAATTAAGTTTCCACGAACCGTATACTCAGTATTTTCAGGACCAGTAAGTTCAATAACCTTAGCTAAATCATGAAGCATAATTCCGGCAAAGAGTAGACTCTTATTGAGCTCTGGATAAATATCTCCAATGCTGTCCGCTAAGCGAACCATAGTAGCTGTATGATAGGCTAGTCCACTTTCAAAGGCATGATGATTTGTTTTAGCAGCTGGAAAAGTGAAAAACTCTTTATTATACTTTCGATAAAGGGCACGAACAACACGCTGCCAAGTTGCTTCCTCAATCTTGAAAATCATTTGCTCTAGGTATTCGCGTACTTCGGAAGGATTTACTGGTGGTTTCTCTTTGAAATCAGCCGGATCATTTGGCTCACCAAATGTAGGCAAGCGTAAGGTAATTTGGTTTACCTGAGGAGTATTATTATAAACCTCTCGACGGCCCTCCATATGCACTACTTTACCTGTGGTAAATTCTTCGACATTATAAGGCTGAGCATCCCATAGGTTTCCTGAAATCTCTCCAGTATCATCCTGGAATGTAAAGGCAATGTAATCCTTTCCTGCTCTTGTCTTACGTACCTCTGCACGCTTAATCAGATAAAAACCTTCAAAATACTCGTCTTTTTTCATTTGATTAATCTTCATGCTTGTCCTCGTTTTCTAATCGTGGTAAATCCAACAAACTTTGTGTCGCACTGTCTTGATAGGTTTCAATTGTATCAAGAGCTCTAACAATTGCCCTACTCCTTGTGTTAAGAAGACTATCGACGGTTTTACTTGCTGTATTCAATTGTTTCTGAGCTTTAGCTAACATATCTCCAAACCTGCCAAATTCTAGTTTGACGTTACCTAAAATCTTACTAATATCATCCGCATTCTTTTGAATATTCAAAGTTCTAAAACCTACAGACAATGAATTCAAGAGTGCTGATAAGGTTGACGGCCCTGCGATAACAATATTCTCCTCGCGACGAAGGGCGTCAAAGAAGGCTGGTTGGCGTACTACCTCAGCATAAAGTCCTTCCGTCGGCAAAAATAATATACCAAAATTTGTAGTTTCAGGTGGGTTAAGATACTTCTTGTTAATATCCTTTGCAAATCGCTTAATACTAGTCAGAAGTGACTTACGGTGATTCTCAATCTCCTCTTTATTACCAGACTCATAAGCATCTTCCAGACGATAGTAATCTTCCAAAGGAAACTTAGAATCAATGGGAAGGTAGATATATTCATCTTTATGGTTTCCTGGCATTTTGATTGCATATTCAACTCGTTCACTTGAACCTGATACCGTAGGAAATTCTCGCTCGTACTGATTAACAGTCAATATGTCTTCAATAATTTGCCCTAATTGAAGCTCTCCCAAAATACCTCGTGTTTTTGTATTTGAAAGGACCTTGTTAAGACTTCCAACATCCTTGGCTACATTTTTCATTTCCCCCAAGCCCTGATTAACAGACTCTAATTGTCTTGAAACCGTCTCAAAAGAGGCTTGTAAACGTGTTTGTAAGGTTTGCTCAAGTTTCTCTTCAACTGTCTGACGCATTTGTTCCAAACGTTTCTCATTGGAATCCTGCATATCTTTAACAGCTTTGGTTAAGCTTTGGTTTATTTGCTCAAGACGTTGGTCAGAACGGTCTCGATTATCAGACAAATTTTGATGTAAAACCTCTCGGATATCTGTCAACTGTTGATATAGTTCCATCTGCAATTGGTTCAATTGCTTTGTCGTTTCCAGTTGGTTTGTCTTAGCAAAACTTTCCAATTGAAACGAAACTTGATCTGAAAGATTATCTGCATTTTCTTCCAAACTCTTATTAATCTGTTCTTTTAACTCCATATTCTTCAAGAAAAGAACAATAAGAATCCCCAAGCTTAATAAAGTTAAAAGTGTAAGTAGATAGATCATACTAACTCCTATCTTTAGTCTGGATGACAATCACATATCCATTTGGCACAAGCACTTGAATCGGACCATCAACGAATTCATTGCTAGAATAGATTTTCTTCTGGAAATAATTCATACTAGTTAATTCGTATTTTGCTCCCAAAATCGTCAGTTCTCCATCACCCTCATGTAAAAAAGAAACATATGTCATTCCAGGTTCTGGTAAAACTTTATGACTTCCTTCTGGATAATAAGTAATCTTATTTTGCTTATCTCGCAAACAGATACGCCTCATAAAAGGAGCTAATTCAGGATCGCTGACCAAAAATATATTTGATAACATATGATCAATTCTGCCACCAAAAGCACCGAAAATAGTTACTTCCGCCTCAGGATATAACTGAAATGTAATTTTTAGGGCTAACTCTGTATCCGTGTCATCCTTTTCAGCCGGAGCAATCATACAATCTTTGGTAGCTGATTGGATCATCTCTAACTCTGACCGAGATACTGAATCAAAGTCTCCAACAGCCAAATCAATAGGTAAACCTAACTCCAACAAACGTAAGCACGCACGATCCACCCCAACAAAATAATCAAAAGCGGTAGTGAACCACTCTAGCTCACCACCGACAAATAAAGCTATTTTAGGCATCGATAGCATCACGAAGCGTTTGAACTTGCGCTGTCAAATCAGGATTTTTGAAGAGGTAAGAGCCCGCTACAAAAACATTAGCCCCCGCCTTGGCACATGCTGCAATAGTGTTGTTATCTACACCACCATCAACTTCAATATCGAATGAATAGCCACCTTTTTCACGAAGCTCCACAACACGCTCTACTTTAGACATCATTTCTGGAATGAACGCCTGACCACCAAAACCTGGATTTACAGTCATGATAAGTACTTGATCCACTAAATCAAGTACAGGAATAAGTGCCTCAACTGGGGTTCCAGGATTAATCACAACACCTGCTTTCATACCAGCAACTTTGATTTTCTGGAGGGCACCATGGATATGCCTAGTGGCTTCAACATGAATGGTCATGATATCTGCACCAGCTTGTGCATAGGCATCCACATAACGCTCAGGATCAACAACCATAAGGTGACAATCAAAAACTAACTTGCTATGTTTACGCATACTAGCAACCACATCTGCTCCCCAACTGATATTAGGAACAAATTGACCATCCATAATATCAATGTGAACATATTCCGCACCTGATGCATCAATACGAGCTAGTTCTGAAGCAAAATTAGCGTAATCAGCAGCTAGGATAGAAGGAGCAATTTTATATGACATGAGAGACCTACTTTCTTTTTACAGTTTTTTTATATGTTTCACGACGATTTTCAATTTCACTTAAGAATTGAAGGTAATTATCATAACGGACTTGCCAGATTTGGCCATTTTCAACCTCATCCTTAACAGCACAAGAAGGCTCATGGGTATGAGTACAAGAACGGAATTTACAGCCATGACTAGCTTGACGGATTTCCGGAAAAGCTTCACTCAAGTCCTCTGCATTATCCACTTCATAATCTAGCGAAGAGAATCCTGGTGTGTCAGCAATCTTCCCACCATGAACGTCATAAAGACTTACAGCCCTTGTAGTATGACGTCCACGACCTAAACTGTCTGAAATCTCACCTGTTTCTAAATGTAACTGTGGGGCAATACGGTTCAACAAGGTTGATTTTCCAACACCCGTCTGTCCCATAAAGACTGTTATTTTATCAGTCAAGAGCGGCAATAGTTCTTCCAAACTGAAGATAAAATCAAAACCAATTTTTTGATACTGTTTTTGAATGGCTTTCATTTCTGAATCATCTTCAACCAAGTCCATCTTAGAAATATAGATTACAGGCTTTATATTTTTATGCTCTAGTAAAACCAAAAAACGGTCCAAAAGATTACTGTTAAAATCCGGTTCCTTAGCAGACATAATAACCACAGCCTGATCTATATTGACAATGGGTGGACGCACTAAACTATTGATTCGTTGACCAATTTTTAGGATATAACCTTCTGAATTTTCCTCTGCTGAAAATTCAACAAAATCTCCAACATAAGGTGTTTGTCCTTTTTTTCTAAAATTTCCTCGTGCACGCGTCTGGTATACAACACCATCATGCTCTACATAATAGAAACCTGCCAGTGCTTTGATAATTCTTCCTTGCAAGTGAACTCCTCATTCGTTTAATAGCCCTATTATATCACAAATTAGAAAGCTTTTCTGGAACAAAAAAACTGATCTTCCATTTCCCATGGACCTCCTTGCATTTTCAATAGATTGAAGTATAATAGGCATATCATCTGAGGAGGTGGTGGAATGGCAGACACGCATGCTTCAGGCGCATGTGCTTTTTCAAGCGTGAGGGTTCAAATCCCTTTCTCCGCATAGCTAAAAATCCCACTGAGATTCAGTGGGATTTTTGAATTATAGGCCTGCTTCTCTCAAAGCATCTGATAAGTATGCAAAATCAGAAATAGATAAAGCCTCTCCACGAATAGAAGGTTTTATATCTGCAATTTCCAAAGCCTTCTCAAGTTTGGATTTTACTTCTTCAGATTTACCAAAATGATTTGTTAAATTATTCCACAATGTCTTACGACGATGGACAAAGCTAGCCTTAGCCACTCGGAAAAGGAAATCCTCATCTTTAACTTCAACCAACGGTTGTTCACGACGCGTCATCTTCAAAATGGCTGAGTCAACATTAGGTGCTGGTACAAAGACTGTACGAGGGACAATGAATGCCACTTTAGCGGTCATATAATACTGAACGGCAATTGATAGAGAACCATAGGCCTTGCTATTAGGCTCTGCAGAAATGCGGTCAGCGACTTCTTTTTGCATCATAACGACAAATTCTGCAAAAGGAATCTTACTCTCAATCAAATGCATCAAGATTGGCGTCGTAATATAATATGGCAAATTGGCTACGACCTTAATTGGTAGTTCTGGATTTTTAAATTCTTTTACCCGTGTCTGTAAATCTGCCTTGAGAACATCTTCATTAATCACGTTAACATTATCATGATCACGTAATGTATCCTCCAAAATCGGAACCAATCGATCATCAATTTCAAAAGCCATAACTTCCGCAGCATTTTCAGCCAAGAATTCTGTTAATGCTCCGATACCAGGTCCAATTTCGATTACATTGACATTTTTATCAATCTCTGCCGTATCAACAATTTTTTGTAAAATATTTGTATCTGTTAAGAAGTTCTGTCCGAAAGACTTCTTAAAGGTAAAGCCATGGCGTTCAAGGACAGCCTTGGTCACGCTATAATCTGCAATTCTCATTTATTCTCTTTTCTTATTAATTTCACGATTTTTATATTTGGACACAAAACAAGTCCAAATTCTTAATTATCCCAACCTCTATAATAAACTACTTAATAGCGATTTGATTTTAAGATTACTGGTAGTCTAATAATTTGACATAGCCTCTTCTAGCTCCTCTAGAGTAATTCCAAACAATTCCAAACGTTTTAGAAGCTGCTTTCCATTGCAATAACCAATACGAAGCGCCTCGCCCAAATATTCTCGACGCTTTCGACTATCTACTCCCATTAGTAGTCCTAACTTCATAAGATTTGATTTACTAATATCAAACTGATTATCATCATCGTAACTACCTAGAACTCCAGATAAGGCCTTTTGAAGATCCTCAAAACTCGCATGCTCAACACCCAATGAACGACCTTTAGTCTTAGATTTTGGTGTTGCTTCCCCACGGTTTAAGAAAGCATGCTTTGCTGTCGGAACAGCTTCCATGATGATTTTACGGATACGTTCACCATTATAGTCTGGATCAGTGAAAACAATCACTCCGCGTAAGTCATTAAGCTTATTGATACGCTCTAAGTCGTCTTCATTGATAGCAGAGCCTCTAGTCTCATAGGTATCCACCTCATAAAAACGTCTCAAATTTGCCGTATCATCCTTACCTTCTACCACGATGACTTCTTGAATTTTTATTTTTTCTTCATCTTCTTGCATACTTTAGTCCACTGATTTTGTACTTCATTATCAAAAAATTTTAACTGTGGTGCACTGCCAGGTACTCTCAATTCCAATAGTCTATATATATAAACTAACTTGTCTTTTAAGTTTAAATTTAGCCCTAAAAGTACTTCTTTCTTGTCTTTGTCATAGACTCGTTCAAATGAATTATAGATAGAATTCATCGAGTGCTCTGACGCAAGCTGTAGACATGGCAACTCCAAGTATTTGTTTACTGATTCGTTTTTTAGTATCGATTCAAAAATTGAAATCATCATTTCTCTCTGGCTTAACGGTGTTTGAATCTCTCCACCATACAAGCTGAAAGCGCATCTTGTCTCATTGAATGTCTCATAAGCATGACGTAACTCTTCTTCCGTCATATTCGTCAAATGTGCAACTAGATCCTTAACATCAATTTTTAAAGGAATCATACCAGTTTCAATCAAACATTCTCTAACTAGATCATCTTTTAATGATGAAACCTTACCATCTACCACCCAATCTTCCTTTAACTCACTCGAAACTATAACAAGATACTTAGATCTTATGCTATTCTTTTTAAGATAGTCCAAAGATTCCAACCAAAACAATGCATCAGAATACGAGCTTTTCATAATTAAATTCCCAAATTGAATATACTTCCCCTCCTTATCCTTTAAATCCATATACCCTGGAGAAATCTTAGCATCGTATCGTTTCTTAATCTTTAACACATAATCTTGTAAAATATTCTTATCGTAACATTTACCTAACTCTACATCATTTAACCAGTTCTCTAGTCTATTTTTAAGTTCTTTACCATCATAATCTTCTTTACTTATTATATCTTCCCAACTAAAATTTGAAGTAACCCCTTTCTTTACTCCATTAACTAAATTGTTCATTTCAGAAATTATTTTGTTTAGTTCAGGTCTAATATTTGTTTCAATTTGTTCCCAATACCTATCAGTTACTTCAAAAATTTTATCTGAATCATAATCATTAGAAAATTTTTTATCCCTAAATTCAAATAGTTTTTCCTTGACTAAATCTTTTATTTTATCATACTTAAGTAAGTTATTTTGTTTTTCTATACTTTCTATCACTTGATTTGTGTCCCGTTCCAATTTATAAGTGCCCTGGACCACTTGAGATTCATTATTAAGATATTCTACTTGAGAAACAAATGGAATGAAAGTCTTCACTCTCACTTGATTTAATGCCTCAAAAACCTTATCAGGAGTTAAATAATTTTTAAGCGGATAAAGTATACTATTAGTATCAAAAATAAAAAACGCATCTACTACAACTTCTTTAACAAAGAATTCTTTTGATAAGTTTTTATACTTTTCATTATTAAGATATTCGTGATATTGTTTGATTAAATTCATTTTCCTAATCCTCCATAAATAGTCTAAACTTAATTAAACCCAAAAATCCTCATCGCATTATCATAAGTAGCCCTAGCAACCTCTTCACTTGTTAAACCACGAAGCTCAGCAATCTTATCTACTACGTAACGTGTATAGCCTGTACGATTCTCGCGACCACGTTTGGGAACGGGTGCCAAATACGGTGCATCCGTTTCAACCAGAATCTTATCTAAAGGTAACTTCTGAGCAGCTTCTTGGACATCCAAAGCCTTCTTAAAAGTTACAACACCTGAAAATGAAATCATCATTCCAAGATCAACAAATTTTTGAGCCATTTCTAAGGATCCTGAGTATGAGTGCATAATCCCCCCACGAGGACCAACACCAACTTCTTTAATAACAGCGTAAGTATCCTCAAGTGCATCACGTGTATGGACAACAAAAGGTAAATTGTGTTCCTTTGACAAAGCTATTTGACGCTTAAAGACATCAATCTGAATCTCTTTAGGATCTTCCATCCAATAATAATCCAAACCGATTTCCCCAAGTGCCACTACTTTCGGATTATCCAATTGTGATACAATCATATCCTCAATTTCCTGAGAATAGGACCCTGCTTCCGTAGGATGCCATCCAATCGTACTATATAGTTGATCATACTTCTCTGATAGTGCTAAAGATTTATCAATTGTTGGCTTATCAAAACCAACAATATTCATTTTTATAACACCTAGTTCAGCTGCAAAATCTATTTCTTCTTGTTCTTTTCCTGCAAAATTATCCACATTAAGGTGGGTATGCGTATCAAAAATTTCAATCATAGGTCTATTATAACAAAAACGAGCGAGCATAGCTCACTCACCTTTTCATTTTATTAAACAAAGAGTCGCATATATTCTATCTTTGTACAACGATTCATTACAATATCCTGTCTATTCGCTTGACGAAGAATAGTCTCAGCCTCCTCATTCTCAAGACCAATTTGACTCCAAAAAACTTTTGCATCTGTCTCAAGAAAATCATAAGCAACATCTGGTAAAAACTCACTTCGTCTAAATACATCAACAATATCAATCGAAAATGGAATATCTTTAAGATAAGCATAAACATGCTCTCCCAGAAGCTCCTGACCTTCTAGTTTAGGATTTACTGGTATGATACGATAACCAGCAGCCTGTAGAAAATGAGCAACCTGATAAGATGCTGCCTCCTTACGATGAGATAAACCAACAATTGCAATCGTCTTTGCTGATTTTAGATAAGACTCTATAACCTCAGCACTAGGATTTTGAAATGAATAAGACATAAGACTCTCCTTGTCGTTCGAATAAAATAAAAATCCCTAAACGGGACTGTGACGATTAGTTAGCTAAGCTCTGCAACGATAGCTTTAATTTGTTCTTTTGTATGTACACCTGCAACTTGCTTAACAACCTCACCATCTTTTTTGAAGAGTAAAGTTGGAATAGACATGATTCCAAACTTCTGAGCTGTTTCTGGGTTCTCATCAACATCAATTTTAACAATCTTAAGTTCATCTTCTGAAATTTCTTCAGAAAGTTGCTCAAGAATTGGTGCTTGCATCAAGCAAGGCCCACACCAAGTTGCCCAAAAATCAATCAAAACGAGCCCTTCAGCTGTTTCTTGTTCAAATGTAGCATCTGTTACTACTTGTGTCATATATTCATCCTCCTAGACATTATAAAACTTTTGTAGACCTATTCTATATGATTCTAAAGGCCATTGCAAGAATTTGACACATACATAAAAAATTCTTATCAAATATTAGTCATTGCCTATCATAGACATCACTTGCTCACAGCCTATCTTGGGAGTATAATAATAAAAAACTAAAAAAATAGAAATGAGTAAATATGGATAAAGATGCAATGATTACCTATCTCATAGGTGAACTCAAAAAAGAAAATCTAGAATTACATGATTTGATTATCCCAGAAGAACTCGAGGAAAAGCAAAAGCTTCTCAGAGCGCTCTTTAATACACGTAAACCAATGGCAGCATCAACACAATTCTTGACAATACAAGACCTTTACCTACAAGTTAGGAAAGGGGAACGTGGATTTGTACAACTCAGTTCACTCCAGCCTATCCCACAAGATGATCGAATCTACCTCTGGAAGGGGGATATTACAAGACTTGAAGTAGACGCAATCGTAAATGCAGCCAATAAAACCTTACTAGGATGTATGAAACCACTTCATGATTGTGTAGATAATGCTATTCATACATATGCAGGTGTTCAGTTACGCCAAGCTTGTTTCGAACTCATCTTAGAACAAGGATATGAAGAACCCGTTGGTATGGCTAAAATCACTCCAGCTTACAACCTTCCTTCTGCTTTTGTCATTCATACAGTAGGTCCGAAAATAGTAGACCAACCGACACAAATTGATGAGGATCTTTTAGCAAAAAGCTATCTCTCAGTATTAGCACTAGCCGAGAAAAATAACATTGAATCAATTGCTATTCCATGTCTATCAACTGGGGATTTCAATTTTCCAAAACAAAAAGCTGCCAAAATCGCCATTCAAACAGTCAAAACCTTTATTAATGAGTCAAGTATAATAAAAAAAGTCATATTTAACGTATTTGATGATGAAAATTTAGCAATTTATCAAAAACTCCTTGCTGAATAAAAAAGAAGAAAATCAAAATGATTTTCTTCTTTCAGATTGAAGACAAAGTCCTCAGAAGTTATACTTCTGGGGATTTTTCTTGCTTTGAAGGAGTATAATAAAAGAAAAAGGTATTTGATGAGGTGTTCCTATGTTTCACAAAGAAAATCCTGAATACAATCGACGTCAAGTAGGATTCTATACGCTTGATGAACTTGTGCCTAAAGACCATTTTCTAAGAAAAGTCGAGGAAACGATTGATTTCTCTTTTATTTATGATCTTGTCGAAGATAGTTATTCCTCGGATAATGGTCGCCCTAGTCTAGACCCTGTTTTATTAGTTAAAATTCCGTTGATTCAATGTTTTTATGGCATTCGTTCTATGCGCCAAACCATTAAAGATATTGAGGTGAATACGGCTTACCGTTGGTTTCTTGGCTTATCTCTGGACGATAAGGTGCCTCATTTTACAACTTACGGTAAGAACTATAGCCGACGCTTTGAAAACAAGGAAGTGTTAGCACACATTTTTAGTCATGTGCTTCATCATGTTTTGGAAGCAGGGCTCATTGATCCCTCAGAAATCTTCATTGATGGGACCCATATCAAGGCAGCTGCTAATAATCATAAGTACAAAACTGTTGTTATTGATCAAAAAGCTAAATTCATGAGTGAACAACTGGAGATTGAGATTAATTTAGATAGGAAAAAACACGCAAAAAAGTTCTTAAAGCCCGCCAAAAAAGGCGAGGCTAAACCTAAGAAACAATCAACGACAGACCCAGACAGTGGTTGGTTTCATAAGGGGGAACATAAGGAAGTCTTCGCTTACAATGCTCAAGTAGCTTGTGATAAACACGGCTGGGCCTTAGCTTATACGGTTGAAGCAGGAAACATCCATGATAGTCAGGCTTTCTCTGCTCTTTTTGTCAAACTAGAACCATTCTCACCTGAATTCATTATTGCGGATTCAGGCTATAAAACACCTAGTATTGCCAAGTTTCTTCTAGAAAAAGGGATTACACCAGTTTTCCCTTACACTAGACCAAGAGGTAAGAAAGATTTTTTACGTCCAAAAGACTTTGTCTATGACGAGCATTTTGATTGTTATCTTTGTCCAGAGAACCATGTATTAACTTATCGTACAACCACACGTGAAGGTTATCGAGAGTATAAAAGTAATCCTAAAATTTGTAAGACCTGTCCCTTGTTAGCGATTTGTACTGAAAGTCGCCAGCACCAAAAAGTTGTTGTGCGTCATATTTGGAAAGATGCCCTAGAAGTCTGTGAAGATATTCGCCATCAAAGTGGTATGAAAGAACGGTATCAACACCGGAAAGAAACGATAGAACGGTTATTCGGAACAGCTAAAGAATATCATAACTTACGTTATACCAGAGAAAAAGGAAAGTCCAAAATGGAAGATAAGGTTGGGCTTACTTTAGCGTGTCTAAATATCAAAAAATTGGTAAAAATGATGACAGGAAAGACCTATAATTTTACCCAAATATCTCAATATTATTGGATTATAGGAGAATTAGGTAAGAATATAAAAAAGACAAACATCAAAAACGATGTTTGTCTTTAGAATAATTATTAATTAAGCTTAAATTCTCTACAATTACAAGAAAGGTACTATTACTTATCAAATTATTGCCTCATCGTAGAGAAGAATCTAGATGATGCTTACGTAAAGCATGTAGGTGATAATTTCCTCCCAATTCTGTCCATTCAATATTATGATAAAACCACCAAATATTGCGATATTCTTGATTACTTTGAACACCCCGAGACTCACTATAAGGTGAATAGCTAATAATTCCCGGAAAATCCTGGTCTGAAACCATAGAATCATTAGTGAAGTACATACAATGATTCAAAAAGTTACCGTCAGAATCCAACTCCAACCAATTAGATTTACAGAGACAATCAAGATTATTTTGACAAACTCCTTCGACCTTCGCTGAACTTTCATCTTGTTTATCAGTCATTGCCCGAAATGCTTTTTCTTTCTTTAAAGAACTGATATTTACCAATATAACACCTGTATCAAAACTAAAATTTCCTTGTTCCAATGATATATTACTATCATGCTCTCTCACAGTAGCTACCGGATACTCTCCCATATCCATATCAAAAAGATCATCTAATTTTTTTGTAATAATTACATTTTGTCCGAGGTATAGTGCTTTATCTTCCTCTACAAAATCTCCTATCACGGAGTACAAACTTTTAATATCATAAATAATACACTCATGATTCAAATTACCATTATCAGGTATACGACAGTCTACAATCTCCGAGTCAAATTCCTCCAAACGTCTATCCATTAGTTGAAACCACTCACAGGGAAAATCATGATTTACAAGATAAAAGCGGAGTGAGCGATTATGAAAACAAATGGACTTAATAGTCGTTTGAATTTCGTACAGATTGCGAAAGTGGGATACCAAAATAATGGCTTTTTTATTGTCTTTATGCATCGGTGTAAGATAGTTTAATAAATCTCTCTTTTCTTTCATTTGGTAAAAGATATGAGACTTTGGTAACTTCCTATTTTCAATTTCTGAAATAAAGAAATTTAACGAATCCATATAACCTTTTTTATAGGCTCTCAGTGGATATCCCAGAGTCGCTAACATTGATAATCGTTCCTCTTGAATTAAAAGACTCTCATTAAACCAGTCAACCGTCCAATTACGCGATAAACTCTCTCCTCGATGTCGATAAATATAAGATCCTTTATGGATATAGACTATTTTTTCTGATTTCAAGAAAACTTTCAAATTAAATAAGGCATCTTCCCCCGTCCTTGCCAATGGAAAGTGAAGATCATTAAGAATTTCTTTTCGATAAATTTTTGCCCAAGGAACAATTAAAGCGGCATTTTTCGACTCTCTAGAATCATTTAATAAGTTCATTACTGAATAATTGTCATAAATTTCTTCATAATAGTCATTTGACATATGGAAGTAAAAGTTAGAATCTTCATCATTGAAGCTGGTATAATTTTCAAAAACAATATCTGCTTGATATTCTTCAATTTTTTCATATAAAACTTCAACATAAGTCGGTTCAATCCAATCATCAGAGTCTATAAAAATAATATATTCAGAAGTAGCAAAGTCTAATCCTAAATTACGCGCTTCGGACACGCCTCCATTTTCCTTTTCTAGATAAACAATTCGGTTATCTCGTGCTTCATATTCCTGACAAATGGCACCAGAATTATCCGTCGAACCATCATTCACAATAATGACTTCGAACTGATTAAAAGTCTGTCCTAAAATACTATCCAGACATTGCCTTAAGTATTTTTCTACATTAAAGACTGGCACAATAATGCTAACGAGTTTTTTCATTTATAAATCTCCATCATAACTACAATTGGTTTTTATCTGTATAATCCTTTTTAAATAATGTCATGATTAATTTCATATCCATAAACATTAATGCTATCTAAAAATAGGTATTATTCATAAGATTTCATTAACTTCTCACTATACATATTTTCTAATCACTATTTACTCTATCATTACTAGTTACACTTGGTTTATCAATACTAAGTATTCATTCAAAATTTCTTCAACTGCTATGAGGCGTAAACTATCACATAACCTAGCACTGAAAATTCCTTGCTCGCAAGTTTTATGACAAACAAAACACTTACTATCATTCATTATTGCATTTTACACTTTTTCCGAAGTCAAAGAAAAATATTACTAATACTCTTTCTGAACAGTACAATTAAAATGTTCGGAAATACTAGATATATATGGGTAAGTTCATTTTAATAGTAAACTAGAACCAAGCCAAGAAGCTGGTTCCATTGAAATCTAAAAGACGACACGTGTTCCATGAACTTGCTCAAGACCAGGTATGGCAAGAAATTGATCACGATTAGACACGGAGATACCACCACCGGCTAAAATCTCCAACTGACCT
>ERZ1699226.70-NODE-74-length-17786-cov-3.136531_pt1 | contig 17786 bp, 9 predicted proteins | sample MGYA00581547_ERZ1699226 | MGnify/ENA primary metagenome ERZ1699226 (study PRJEB42319, sample SAMD00040328) | human oral metagenome | material: saliva | host: Homo sapiens | study: EMG produced TPA metagenomics assembly of PRJDB4115 data set (Metgenomic analysis of...
CCATTCTTACTATCAACGATGATATCTTGAACTTTGCAATCATCACCATAAACTAAGAACCATTCATTATCACAGTCTTCACGATAAACGCTGAAGTATGTTGAACGCTCGATATCATTGCGGAACATATTCTTGAAAAGATAGTTATCCGCATCGATAACGTAGCTGTTAGCCAACTCTTCTTTTACCAAATATAGTGAATAGAAGTTATTGTAATCAGCATACTTATCGTTGAAGACCAAACGAACCCCGTACTTTTCTTTAAGATAGTCGAATACTGATTGAACTGTAGTTCCCCCGCAACCGTAACGCGTAAAGTCGACTTTTTTTGGGTTTACGCCGTCGATTTCATTGACGCTAACGATGTCGGAATCGAATTGAATGTGGGTGATTGGTAAGTGAAGACGTTTGATGATTTGATAGAGTTCATTCATGAAGACTTCCGTTTCTGCTTTTGAAACGGAACCGGATACGTCATGTGCGAATACAATCGGCATGACTTGATCTGAGAGCATGCCTTGACGGTGTAGAGCCATTGGATCACGACGATAGAGGCGATTTGGTGATGGCCGTTGACCTGTGATGTGTCGACCCATCTTCTTTTTCACTTCATTTTGCCATTTTACTTGAGGTGGCTTATTGAGATTTTTAATAGCATCTTCGATATGTGCACTTAAAGAGCCACGACCTTTTGCTTGAGTAGCGGCGTTTTCGAAGACGGTTTTAATTGTAACGTCAACTGGAATATAGTTTCCATTTTTACCGACTTCAGCTTCTTGCCAGTGTTTCGCTGAGCACATACCGGGTGATTGTTTTTGTTTACCGTTTTCACTATCTGATTTTTGATTGTCTTTTTTCGGTTGTTTGTGCTTGTTAGGTGGCATCTTTTGGTTGAGCAGTTCGTAATAATAGAGCGAACCTGCTTTTTCTTTAACCGTATGTTCAGGCATATCGCATAGTTGTGCGATGTATTCTCGAGAAATCCAATGTTTATGTGGCTTTTCGAGATGTTGGTTGATTTCGCAGTCTGCTGCGAGATTTGACATGTAATTGTCTAAGTTTTTGTGAACGTTTAAGTGGTTAAAGAGTAAATGGTAGCCTTCGTGGCGCAAACCTTCTAACATGGTTTCAACGGTGTAATCGTCTTCGATTTCTTTAGGGTTGAATAAGAGTGTTAGTTGATTATTACGATATGTAACGGCATACATTGCATCAAGTTCGAAGTCGACAATTTTAGCGATAAAGTTAAAGGTATAGCCCCAAAAGTTGTCATCTTCTTGTTGGGGTACTCTGTTAGAGACGTAGTCGTTGTTGGTTAAGGCGTTTTTCATGCGGACGAGGATATTGACCAAATGCTCAATAAACTGTAGCGCATGATCGTAGTTCCCGCTTTTTAGAACGTCTAGTTCATATTCGATTTGTGATTGCATTTGGTCAGATCCTTTCTAGTCTGTAATGTCTTTTTGATCGATCTTGTAATAGTTTGATTTATATTCGACGAGATAGCCGTCTTTTAATTCTTTTTCAATGGATAATTTTGCTGATTCTAAGAAGGCGCTGTTGTTTTTTAGAATGATGTGGTTATCTTGTTTTGTGACTGTATAGGGATGTAGTTGAGGCGCGAGCCAGAAACCGTAAGAAAAGATTGTCATAGCTAATATCATTGATATCACTAAACTGGTTAGGAAATAGTTTTCAAATTTTTTAGTTTGTTTGATGATAACAGCAATGAGCAAGATTGCATTTATTAAGAGCGCAATATAGATGATGTTTCGAATCCAGTCTGGCATTGTTGTTAATAATGGATATAGTTTTGACATTTTGACACCTTTCTAGTTGTTTTTCTTGAAAATTAAAGTGACAACCAATGTGTCTGTACGCGTATATCGGCTATATGGAATGAGGCCGGTTGTGTCTGTTGAAATAAGATAGTAATTATGTTCAGTCATTGTTTTATCAGCTGATTTGATAAATTTGATAATCGCTTTGGGCATATCAGATACTTCGTCTTGCGAAACGTCGATAGCTTCTGTGATAATAATCGTTTCTTTGTTTTCTTTAATTTCTTTTTTTGTGATGTCCGATAGACTATATGTTTTTGTTGGAGTGATTCGCGTGATGCTTGTTTCTCCACCCTCGTTTGTTGAAATATTATCTGAGCAGGCTGTTAAAATAGTTAAGGTTGTGAATAATGCAAATAAGATACGTAAAGTTTTCACAATTTTGGTTCCTTTCTAGTCTATGTCGAAATAAATATATTCGTCGTTTGCGACGGAGTCTAATGCGTTAAGTGCAAATGCCCATTTTTCGCGTAAATAGTCGTTAACGGGATCGTGTACGATTTCAATTAGTTGATTTTTGTGCATGCGATACATGTTGTGCTCGAATTCTTTTGTGAAGTCGTCGGAATACGGTTCTGCTTCGTTGATAACGTCGAGTAAGCGATCTGCGCCACTGAAGTACGAAAAGCTCGTGTTATAGATGACAGCGTTGTTGAAGAATTCTTCAATTTCCTCGTAAGATAGGTTGTTATTAAGTTGATTGAGAAAATTTTGATAAGATGTTTCTGATAAGATTTCTAAGTCGTAGCTCATAATTTACTCCTTTCTGCTTCGTGAAATAGATCTTCGCTTAAGATGTGAAGATCAACGTATAATTCTTTACGAGGCACGATTGCCTCTTTTTTAAAGTTGTGATATTGCGAATCGTTGTCGGATACGTAGCCTAATTCTAACGCGACAGCAACTTGATCGTTTTCGATTTTAGTCAATGTCAAGTCAAAAGTTGAGATTTTGGCTAAGCAAGCACCGAAGACGGATAACGTTCTGAGGGCATGGATATAGATGCAAATAAAGCGGTAATCACTTTCGTTTGCATCGAATACGAGGCACCGGTCAGTTTCCCAGTCGTGTACGTGCAAGCCCTCGTCGTCGATCCATGTGTCGGCATCAGCGTTGCGATTGCTTAAAAATCTCTCTAAATCGGTCATCGATAGTCTCCTTTTTGAAAATATTCACGAGAAAAAACGGACAGAGCTTGGCTCTGTCGCTATGTCGAAGTTGTCTTGCCAGATTCGTCAGAATCTGCTATAATAGAACACGATTAAGAAAAATCTAGAAGGAAATACGTATATGAAATCTAAAAAGATATCTATTTTGATGCTCGGTTTACTTGTCGCACCGATGCTTCTTCAGAGTGTCTCGTCAGCGAAAGCTGATGACGAACCCGCAATCGTACACACTCAAAAGAGCACTGTGTCGAGTCTCGTAGAAGAAGGTCACTATTTCGGTCCGACACCGGCACGTAATAAGTCGTCTAAGAACATTTTGGATGACCTCCCTAAAGACAATCCGTTTAAGTACGTCCACGGTGACGGAACCGATCTTCGTCAAATGGCACCGGATGCGTACGGGCGCGCGGCAACTGTACAGTTGTATATGCGACACGCGAACGGTCAATATACAGTAGGCACGGGAGCGTTCGTCGGTAACCGTACGATTTTGACAGTTGCTCATAATTTCTTGAAAGCAAATCTTGATAATACAACTAACGACATTACTGACGTGTGGTTTGTTGTTGGTTCAAATTCTGCCTATAAATTTGAAGGACCCGCTAATAATTACAGACTCCTTCCGACAAGCGGAACAATGTATCATGTCGATAAAAGTCAGTTACGATTCTTCAATCAACAAAATTATTCAAGTAATATTTCAGATCGTAACGATAAAGCTTTATGGGAAAATGATGTGGCCGCGATTCAGATTAAGGATCCTTTCCCGATTCTGGCTAAGAAGCAAGGGCTTAAAAACGATGAAGTGCTTCGTATTGCACCACTCGATGAACTCTTGCAATTTAATCGCTCGCCAGTAAATACGCGGAACGTGGTGATTAATGGATATCCTGGCAATTATAAGCCCGGGACGAAAGAAGCCGGAACTCTCAAAAATGCTATTATTGGTGGATTCCAGTATCGTGCTGCTTCCGTGATTGCTAATAAGCCACGGTACATTTCTACGGGCGCGGATCTCGATTCAGGGTCACTTTTTGAGTTTAAAAATACAGCTGTCGGTGGTATGAGTGGTTCATCAGTTCTCGATGAAAAAGGAAATGTTGTGGGAACTTATAATTTTTCAACACCTGGATCAACGCCAGATGGACTCGCCGGCGGTGTTCTTTTCTCTAAAGCGCATCATACATGGCTTACAAATCTTGTAAAAGAAAATACGGCTACTGGTTGGTATGACTTGGATGGTACGCGTTACTATCTTGGAGAAGACGGTAATATTGTTAAGAATAAGACGCTCGTGATTGATGGTCATATTTGGAACTTTGATGGAGAAGGTCGTCCAACTGATCAGGGTGAATACTTTGAAACAAAAGTCTTTGTAAAACGTGTTGATGAAAATGGTAAAGAAATTGAAGCTCGTCAGGAAGTTGGTAAAGCAACGGCTTTGAAAGATTTCGAATATAGTGGTGCTACTGAATATGTCAAACGTGATGCTGCTTTTAAAGATGCTTGGTTGTTGAAGAGCGTGAACGGTTCGACTGAGAATAAAGCTACGATTAAAGCTGAAAAAGGAAAATCTGAAGTTGAAATTGTTGAAGTGTATCAATCACGATGGAGTCCATTGCGTCGTACGTCTCTGACGAAAGCGATTGAAGAAGTTAAAGCTCATGCGAAAGATCGTGAATCGAAACTTCCGATTAAAGGTTTTGAGGCTTATGCTCCAGCTGAATTGGCTGGTAAGTTGAATACGGCTCAAAACAATTATAACAAGGCTCTTACGGATGCTGAGAATCTAGCAAAAGCGACTGATAAAGATGATCAGACTGCGAAACGTACTCAAAAAGTAATTGATGGTGCGGAAAAAGCTCTTCGTGATAGTGATAAAGCATTTGAGCCACTTTTGGCAGAATACGCTAAGGCGAAACGTGATGAACGTATTTCAGCAGTAGCTGTATTGGATGTCGCGGCTCAGTATTTGGAAGATCATAAGTCTGAAAGTACGAAATCTGTGAAACCTGAAACGCTAAAACAATATGATAACGCTAAAGACGCTCTTCAAAAAGCGATTACAGCGCAGACTCAATTTTTAGCGTCTAATAAATCGAATGATTTGTTTAAAACGCTCGATTTGAAGAATGGATCTGATGCAATTACGAAAGCACAAGCTGATTTAGAAGCGGCTGTTGCAAAAGTGACTAGTGAGAGTGGCATGTTAGACACATCTACTTTAACGAAGTCGATTGCTGATTTGGATATGAAACTCGATTGGACTTTTGATGGAGCCTTTACGGCTGATTCATTAAAAGGATTTGATGTAGTGAAGCAAGCGGCAACGGATCGTGTGAAAGAAGCGCGTGAATTGCTTTCGACGGGGTTGACTAAGAATGATCAAGCTAAGGTCGACGATATGTTGAAGAAAATCGCTCAAGCGAAAGATGATTACTTGAAAGCAATCGATAAGTTTGTTCCAAGTGAGCACAATCGAGTTGAGGATCCGAAAAACCCATCAGGCTCTACAGAACCTCGTAAAGTCGTTCCAGCTGTTGTTGTAAAAGAAAAAGTAGTTGGACCTGTGAAGCCGACTGTGCCTGAGAAGCCAGTTGAGACGAAACCTTCTGAGCCTGTAACTCCTGCAAAACCAGTTGAAACGAAACCGTCTGAACCTGTGACGCCTGCGAAACCAGTTGAGACGAAACCTTCTGAGCCTGTAACTCCTGCAAAACCAGTTGAAACGAAACCGTCTGAACCTGTGACTCCGACGAAACCAGTTGAAACGAAACCGTCTGAGCCTGTAACTCCGACGAAACCAGTTGAAACGAAACCGTCTGAGCCTGTAACTCCGACGAAACCAGTTGAGACGAAACCGTCTGAACCTGTGACTCCGACGAAACCAGTTGAAACGAAGCCTTCTGCGCCTGTAGAGACTAAACCTTCGACTCCGGTTACGACAGAGGAGCCTACAGTGCCTGATAATCCGGTCATCCCTACAGTTCCGACTAAGCCTACTGATCAGAAATCAACGGAAGAGAAGCCTAAGGGCACGGATCCTGTAGATAAGCCAACTACAGAAGCTCCGACTAAGCAGACAGATCCGAAAGAATCTGATCCGAAAAACCCTGTAGGGAAAACGGATCCGAAAACTGTAGAGAAGAAAACAGACCCGAAAGACGGTTCGAAAACTTCTGATCCTAAGTCAGGCGAAAAAGGAACGGATCCAAAAGTCATTGGAAAGGAAACTGATCCGAAGACGTCTGATCCGAAATCAACTGTAGGGGATCCCTCTACAAAAGTCTTGCCAAAAACAAGTGAACGAGACCGTCGTCATAGTACCGTCGTTGGCGTGCTCCTCGCATTAGTTGGATTCGGTAGCGTTGTTTCTTATAAGAAACTTCGCAGACGAGACTAGTAAGCGACGTTCGTAAACGTGATTATTAAAAAAGCACTCGATTGAGTGCTTTTTTAGTTGTTCTTTGACGATTACGTGCGCGAATATCTGTTGCGTAATACTTTGAGGTTGCTTCAGGAGATGCTGTTTCTAATAGTGAACAATCTGTGAATGCGCGTGATGCGGTTTTTGCGAGCAATAGTGAATCAGTTGCGAACGAATCACCTGCTAGTAAAACGATTACAGCAACACTAAATGTTCCCGCTGATCGAACTGTGACCGCTAGTTCAGCTACTGATGATGCGCGTCTTTTAGATAAATCTAAAGAACAAGTCATTAATCTGAACGTTTCTGGTGAAGGTTCTCTTCCAGCGAAAAGTCGTATTGAGATTGAAGTTACAACGGATATTGAACGTGGTCAAGAAAAAGTATTAGGTAATGATTTGAAGGCGTCATCTTCAACTAAATTGATTGATAATAATAATGGTAAAGTTTATAAATCGGTGATTGATATTTCAGGATTTAAAGCAGGTCTTCAAAAAGAGATGATTGTGTCACCAAATAGTGTAATGGGTTCTGAAGTAACAATTAAACCAATGCATCGATTTACCACGTACAATCTTTTTGTGGGTGATGAGTTAGTTTCAACTCAAAAAGTCATGGAAACATTTATTCCGGCATCGCCTGTGCTTAAACTCAAACCAATTGAAAATCGTCTAACGGTTGAACGAAAATCTGATGGTCAAGTTGTTGAGTCTTTTGTTAAAGCCAATCGTGATTTAAATGTGGCGTCGAGAAATTGGAATAGTGTTTATAAGTTTGAATTAGAAGATAAATCAGCTAGACTTGTGGATTCGACGGGACGCATTGATTATGAACGATTCAGGGATGATGCAACTAATTCTTATTTGATTAATTATTCAGTGTTGCGTCAGAATTTTAGTTCAAATAATAATCTTCCAATTGCAGTAGATACGTATGCAACTGCAAAATCGGCTTATCGTGAATCAAATGAAACTCGATTTGTTGATACGAATTTATCTGTGACGATGTATTATTCGGATGAAGCAATTTCTGATACAACAGATTTATCTTCGCTTAAGAGCGTAAAAACAGATGTACCTATTCGTACAATTATTGAGGAGAAAATTTCAAATAAAGGTGTATTGCAGGCTAGTCTGGAGTTGAGTCGTAATCAAGATGGTGTTTTGGGTACTATTAATCATAATGTGGTTGTTGCTTGTATTGCGCCACCGAAAGATGATAAGTTGTATGATGACACAAATCTACCTGAGTCAATTTTGAAATTAAATCTTGATGATAAAAAACTTAAACCGTCTAAATTAGATATTGGTTTTTATAATACTCTTGGATCAGCACCGTTGACTGATATTTATAAAATTGAGGTGTCTGATGCAGATACGGGTGTAAAAATTGGTGTTGTTTCCGTTAATCCTTATAATAATGACGGGTCTGGTTCATTGGTTGGATATGGTACGATTAGTTTACCTGAAAATGTGAAAGCTCTTAAATTTACACCGTTAACGCCTGTGGGTGTGGGTCGAAATTTGTCATCTAATATTCGTGTTGTTGATTATTCAGTTTTATTTGCATCGGATATTAATGATGCTTTATCTTGGAAATCGGAATTGGATCATTCGAATGTTAAAGAGGATCATACTCGATACGAACTTCAATTGTTAAATGATGATGGATCAGTTGCGGCTCAAACGAATACCACACTGACAATCCTGAATAAATCGGTTGTTGCGAAGTTATATAATAATGGTCAATCTATTTTTGTACCTAGTGATAATGTACGGGGTACGTTAGAGATTCCATTCGAACTTGTAAATGTTGATTATCAATTACTTGGCAAGTTGTACGATGTTACCGTTGATGAATCAGCACTTCGAGCCGCGTTTAAACAAGGTGATAATATTTCGAGAAACGTAGTGCGTTTTGGTTACGTTGACGCAACAGGTTCTTTAAGAAAAACGCTTAATCCGGAATATGACAGTGCTACAGTGGATCGTGATGCTATTAGGTATAGTGGTTATCTTGAACCCGGAAATCACGTGTATCAAATTCCGATTACGTTGAAACCTAAGTATGACGTTGTTAAGATAGCTGATGCCAATAATGTTTTAAAAGATGGTGAAGTTAAAGCGGTGTATACGCTTGTCACTTATAGTGAATATACATCGATTGCGGAATCTTTATTTAAAACAACGGATTCAACGGGTGATAATGTTTATGTGAAAAATAAAGATTTAACCGCGGTTACAACTGTTGGTAATCTAACGCAATCAGATATGCCTCGTCTAGAAGCAATGGCTTATATTCCGAAATCTGGATTAGAGGGCTCTACTGCGGATACAACTCTTGGTGGAAAAGTTAAACCAGTTGACGGTTGGGATGTACTCTATACGACAGATTCGATTTCAGGTTCTTATAAAGCTGATAGAAATTTGAATTATTCATCTGAAGTTGATGATTATTCTAAAGTCACGGCTGTTAAATTTGTTTCGAATCGAGTTGTGAAAAAGGGTGATATTGCTTCATTTGACGTTAAGCTTGATTATTCGAAAGATCTTGGTCTTCAAGATTCTATTCGATATCGTTCTGTTTTGTTGACAGATAATGATGAAGTCTTATCAACACCTGTTGTTGCACGTGAAACGAAACCTCTACCAACGACTGTTAAAGAACTCTTTAGACCTGATTTGACGGACCCTTTAACAAAACGTCTATATGAGACGCTATTGTCAGAAGGTGCTCTGATGAGTAGGACGGACTCTCTTGGCGGTAAAGTACTATTCGATGAGTCGTCTACAAAGATTTCTGATTTCGGATCGTCAACTATCAAATCTTTAGAGGATCGTAATCTCAAGAGTCGATTCTTATCTATCGACTTAAGCGATCAATCTGGCAAGTTCAATCATGATCATACTGAGCATCGTAATTCGTCAGACTTAGATTCACAATTTGAAAGCTACAGCGCTGATAAAGATCTGACAGTGACGAATACGGGTGAACAGGGTTCGAACGCAACAATTATTCATTACTATCGAGCTGCAAAAGGTAATATCGTTGAACGTTTTGTGGATGAATCTGGAATTGAAATTAAGACTCCAGTAAATTCGGGTGAGAAGATTGCACATTATGAGTACGCATCTTATTCGCATCCGGCTACGATTGAGACTGATCGTGCAACTTATGAGTATGCTCGCACCGAAGGCGATCAACCATATATTGTACCAGAAGGTACTACGACTGTTACATATGTTTATCGTAAAACCGCAGATAAAATCACGTATGGTACTGTTATCGCAACGTATAAAGATACTGAAGGCAATGAGCTTGCACCTCAAGAAAATGTGAAAATAGATGTTCCTGATGGTGAAGCTTACACTACTGTAGCTAAGACAATTCCGTCTAGTGAAGTTGTTGAGAAAACACCAGAAGGTCTTACTAAACGTACAACTACTAGCTATGAATTGATTGAAACGCCTGCAAATGCGGAAGGTAATGTTGTTGGTAACCAAACAATTACTGTTCCTTATGTTTATCGTAAGAATGTGACTGTTCAAATTTATGGTTCAGTTATTGCAACTTATAAAGATGAAGAAGGTAACGAACTTGCAAGTACGGAAAAAGTAATTACGAATCAACCGGGTGGTACTTACTACGCGGCGGCATCTAAGTCTATTCAAGGTTCCGCTCAATCGAAAGTGACACCTGAAGGACGTACGGTTACGGTTACGACTTACGAATTGATTAAGACGCCTGATAATGAAACGGGTGATGTTCGTGGTGGTGAAGTGATTGAAGTACCATACGTGTATCGCAAAAAGGTTGTAGAACGTTTAGTTCCGGGAGATACACCGTCTGTAGAAATTCCTGAGTTGAAAGTAACTCGTTATCAAACGGAAGATGGAATAGATATCAAAGATTCTTCAGAAGGCTTCGTAGAGGCACCGAATACTATCGACAAGTATCAATTTACAGGTACGACAAATACCAACGAAGCTGGTGACGTGCAAACGCACATCTACAAGTTAATTGAAACCGAAGTTCCGGGTGATGCACCGCAAGTTGATGTTCCTGCGTTGAATGTAACACGCTATGTCAATGAAGAAGGAACTGAAATCAAAGATGCTGAAGAAGGACTTGTCCCAGCTCCATCAATGATCGGTGAACATTATCAGTTTACGGGTCGTACGGAAACTACTGAGGATGGAACAGTTCAAACTCATATCTATAAAGTGGTTGAGCATGACGTTCCTGGTGATGCACCTAAACGTGAACCTGAAGAAATTCAAATCACACTTCATGTAGACGAAGAAACAGGTAAAGAGCTTGTTGAATATGATCCAGGATTGACTAGTCCAAAAGAAATCAAACACTATACTTATACAGGTAAGACTACTCAAGAAGAGGGTATTCGAACTCATTACTATAAGAAAGTGATTACGGAAATTCCGGGCGATGCTCCATCTGTAGAAATTCCTGAGTTGAAAGTAACTCGTTATCAAACGGAAGATGGAACCGACATCAAAGATTCTGAAACAGGCTTCGTGGATGCGCCTAAGACAATCGATAACTATCAATTCACGGGTGTGACGAACATGAACGAAGGAAATGACGTTCAAACTCATATCTATGCTAAGATCGTCACTGAAGTACCAGGCGATGCTCCGCAAGTGGACATTCCAGAACTTCAATTGACACGCCACGTGAGCGAAAAAGGTAAAGAACTTCTTCCAATTGAAGAAGGCTCAAACGGACCTCGTAAAACAATCGGTGATCACGAATATACAGGTCGGACAGACGTTGAAGGTGGAATCACTACTCACGTATATGCTCCAATTCGTTATGAACTTCCGGGCGACGCGCCTCAGTATGATATTCCTGAGTTGAAAGTAACTCGTCACGTGGATGAAAAAGGCAAAGAACTCATCGACACCGAAAAAGGCATCCAACCGCCTCGTAAGACGATTGGTGATCATGAATACACTGGACGTACGACTGAAAAAGACGGAATCACGACCCATGTGTACGAACCAATCAAGCACGAAGTTCCGGGTGACGCCCCTCAAGTAGATGTTCCTGAGTTGAAAGTAACTCGTTACGTCAACGAAAAAGGTGAAGAAATTAAAGAATCTGAAGCAGGATTCATTAACGCACCTAAGTCAATCGGTGAATACGAGTTCACCGGTAAGACTGAACTTAACGACGGTAAAGATGTTCAAACACATATTTACAAACTTGTTGAAAAACCAGTGACACCGACACTAGATCCTAAGAAACCTGAGACTCCAAGTCCTCGTACTCCGGATCCTAAGAAACCAGAAACACCACAACCTGAAGCTCCAAAACCAATTGAAACTCCTAAATCTAACGATTCCGTTGTAGAATCAGTAGATCAACCTCAATTCGTTAAGAATGAACTTCCTAAGACTGGTGAAACAAACAGTAACTTAGCGCTTGTGGGCGTATCGTTGTTGACAGCTCTTGGTTTAATTGGATTTGTTAAACGCAAGCGTGAAGAATAAAAGAAGAAGTACTCGATTGAGTACTTCTTTTAAATTGCGTTTAAAAGCGTTTTTAAGGCGATTTTCAATCCAGACGGTTAATTATATTTTCTTGCTCCCAAAATCGCTCAGAAGGCTTCCTGTGACCTCACAGACTTATTCTGAGACAGTAGCAATAAAAAAAATAAAATCAATTGAAACTTTTTTCTTGACTTTAAGAAATCGTTATGCTATAATATAAGAAAACAATGGGAAAGGTTGTGGAATATGGAAACGACTCAGATTTATACACCGGAAGCTCTTGCGAAGTTGCTCAAAGAAATAGATTTGAAAGACCTCGCACTGCAAACCGATATTAAATATGGAACGCTCAAGAATTATGCGTATGGTCAGTCTAATATAGACAAGATGCCGATTTGGATGGCGCAACGGATTATGGAAGCTCGTAATCGAGTAGACTTCTTCAATCGAATCGGAAATATTAGTGTGCCGGAAAACGTCTTTCAAATCTTGAAAGAAAAACTTGGTATCACTCATCGTACGACTTATGATGAATACGTGTCGGCACAGTTGTTGTTCGATAATTATCAGACGTTCTTATATCCGTCGGATGAGCCCTATTATTTCTTCTTGCGTTTGCATGAGTTGTCGAAAATCAATGTAGACTTGACGCTATTCAGTTTGAGCCCTGCGAAAAACATTCGTTTTGTTTTTGTGGATGACCGTAAGAATTTTCAAGACTATAGCTTCGGTCAAGAACAGATGTCTTTTGAGGACTTTAAGAAATTGACAGATCCGTTTTCTTTTAGATCGCAGTCTATGTATAAGGTCATCGGAACTGAAATCGGACGTCGTGTTTCTTACTACAAAGAAGGTGGCTGGTTACGTGACGGTGTAGAACTTTCGAATTATCGAAGTTGTGATTTTTCTTATATGCGTCCGTTCGATTTAGAAAATGGTTGTCGGACAGTCGTGACAGAAAACACGTATTCGATGTTTATTGAGTATAAACTTCATCAATTCTTAGATCAAGGTGTCTTGAGCGATGCGTTAGACGTAACAACCGGCGCTGCGATTTTGCGAGAATGCTTGAAAGACTATAGTGTTTTCGATTTAATGCCTCTCTTCATGCTCGACAAAGAAAAAGTGAACGAATTCATTCGGGAACGTGTTAATGAAAAACACTTGGATGATGATTCTCAAAAAGATGCTCTCTTGAGTTTAGCTTTTAGCGCATGGGATGTGTTTTACGACGATTGTGAGAAACACTTAGCTTGGTTCAAGGGTGCGCGCGATGGTGAATATTGGAAAGACGTTGAGCCCGTTGGTCGAGAAGTGATCTAAAAAAAATAACTAACCAAATCAAATATATAAACGAAGTCGCAATTATAATCGTTTTTAAGGCAGCCGAGAGCGACGTAGGCTAGACTTACGGCTTAAGCTTTTAAGTCGTCGCATTCGGCGGAATGCCGTCTGCGCGGATCGAAATAGTAATGAAGAAGAAACAATGGTTAGTTATCGTGCGTGATACGCACGTGGATTGAAATAGCGGTGAGCGTGCTGGTGAATATTGGAACAAACATCTAGCATTATCGCACTCTAACGAGTGCGTGGATCGAAATATGATCAAACGAGCGATCAACAACATGGAAAGGCGGTGTCAATGGCACTAACTCTCAGAAAATGGCAACAACAGGCTGTGAATCGCAGTCTGTTGAACTTGCCTGGAATATTCTTAGAAGCGGCTGGTGGTCGAGGTAAGACCCTTTGTGCGCTTGAGATTGCGCGTGCGAGAAACGCTCAATCTATCTTAATAGTTAATAAAAAGTTGTCTATTTTAGATGGCTGGAAAGAATCTTTGCAACATTATTCATTTCCGAATGTGACGTGCATCACGGATAAGACACTCAAAAATCGTCTCGCAAAAGGTGAAAAGTTCAACGTTGATATCTTCATTATCGATGAATGGCAAGATATGTGTTCGGATAAGAATTTAGCAGCCTATAAACGCGTTAAACGCAATTATACGATTGGCTTATCCGCAACTCCTATTCGTCGAAAAGGAACGAATTTCTTCGGACTTGAGCAGACAGTCTTCGGACAAGCAAATCCTTCGAGTAAATGGGAATGGATGACGTATTGGGGGCGAATGATTGCGGATCAGTGGACGCAGACGGGTCTTAAGTGGCTAGACTTTCGCGATTACGATAGCTATATCGCTCAACTGCCCAACTTTATGAGTTATGAAGAGATCGAAGCCATAGAAAACGCTGTCGAGAACAACGGACACGAGCTTCGATTCCATAGAGTCTTGTTAGAAGGTGCGAATCCAGAATTGATACGAATTTTTAACAAGTATAATCTTGTCCGTGTAAATGGACAGTCAGCTATGGCGAGACAAAGCTTCGGGCGAAACAGCTTCATGCGGTACTTACGACAAACCGGTGTCGAGGTTGAGTTCCCGAAACTTCGCGCCGTGAATAGAGACACACCGACACTCTTGTACGTGGATAAGATGATTAATACAGCTCCCGGCGGTCTTTTAATCGTTACGAAGTCGGTTCAGATAGCGGAAATCATTAAAGAGCGCAACCCACACATTGCGTTTTGGAGTGGCGACCGTCGCGATGACTCAGGAGAGCGCATAATGGTTGCGACACAGCAAGTGATGGGTGTTGGTGTAGACGGATTACAATCACGATTCAACGCGATATTGGTGCTTGACCCGGTTCTCCCATCGAGCGGTGAGTACAACGATTACAGACAGCTCCTGTGGCGCGTGACAGGGTCACGCCAACAACATGATGTGGTGGTCATTGAAACCTATTTCGAAGGAGATGTGCCTAGCGATGAAGCGGTTTAAGATGTTGTTTAAGTGGCTCGTTTTTGTGATCCATTGTGTGCTCGTATACTTGGTACTGTACAAATTTCCGCATGAGAAGGCTGTTCCGACACACAATCAAGAATTAGTACTGTCACTAGGTTCTATCGGTGCTTTCGTGATAGTTGTCATCGCGATAGTGGTGTGGGAACATTATCGTGGTAGCTGTACGGATGGGTCGTATAAGAAGAAACGATAAGAAGCACTCGATTGAGTGCTTCTTTTAATATGCTCTTTTTAACGTTTTAACGTTTCGCGCGAGTGGTTCGACGCACGAATCCGCGAGTAGTTTTCGGGCGCGAGAAGGCGCGCTGTAGTTTCCGACCATTGCCCTTATAGCATGGGTCGTAGAAGTCGACTAGTTGGTATTCAGTTATAAGCGGTTCGTCCGCGTCCATGCGCGCGCCGACTTTGATGATGTCTTTTTGCGTGAGGCGGGCGTCCCACTCATTCGTTTCGGCTAAGTAGTCTGTTGCATATTCAATAAAGGCTGACTTCTTGACAGGTTTTCCGTTAGCGTTATCTTTAGACATCCACGAAACGTATAAATCGTATAAGAATTTAGTTGGAAGTACGTCCCATTTGAATCGTGGTAAAAACTCGTCGAAGAATTCGAAAACAGAGTTATTCTCAACCTTTGTTCGATAAAGTGCTTCTTCGTTTTCTTTCGTTATAAGGAATTCGGTGACGACGGGTGCTTCAAGTGCTCGTTTGAGAATATATTCTTTAACGTCTGTTCGATCCATGTAGTCTCGTTTGATGTATGGTCGCTCACAGCCAGTAAACGTATGTGTGAAAGGCACAATGAGGAGACGGCGATAAATTGAGTTGGACTTGTCTCGTGTGAGTAACGTTCCGTTCATCATCTGAATGTTCAACATACGCACTTGCATAGGATAAGCATCTTTACCTTTTGCTTCGATTTGGATGTCGTCGCCAGTGATTGCTGCTTTGAATTCATCAGTGCCGTCGATGTAGGCCCCGACAGGATTCTCATCTGCGATGTTGAGGATTTTCCCTAGTAATTGTTGTGTACGAAATCGTACGCCGAAGTTCTTAATATTGACAGATGAATAAAGACCGTCTCCAATGATGTTTTTAAGAACTTGTCCGAGAGTTCCTTTCCCGTTGTTACCTTGTCGTGAATAGAAAATAACGCATTTATTGTAGACACGACCGGGGTTCAATGCAGCTGTGATGATTTGCCACATTTGCTCTAGACGATCTGGATTGTGATCGACGAGTTCGTCTAACCATGAATCGAACGTCCAGTCTACGCCGTCAGGCATAGTGATTGTTGGATTAATTGCGTTTGGGTTGTAGTTAGTTTGGATTTTCGCAAGACGGTATTCATGTTGGTTAAACGGTTCTAGTTGTTTTGTTTCTTTATTGTAGATACCGTTCTTAACAAAGATTCTATTAACGTCTGATGTTTCGTGGACTTCTGAAATCGTCTGAATCATTGTGTTAAAAACGCGACGGTGGAAATAGAAGTCTTCGTTTGGTACAGCGTTGTAAATGATGTCAATTAATAATTTGTTTGCGGGTACATATAGACCGTGTGTTCGTGATGTTTCGTCGAAATCGTAAATATATACGATTGGTTCTTTTACGTTCGTCGGTTCGCTGTGTTTCGATGCTGGTGTAATCAATGCGAGTGGGATAATATGTAATAATAAAATCGCATATTCGCCAACAGAGATTTTAACATTTTTCGGTTCACGCCCCCCACTTTCGACTAGTGCTTCAGAATATAATTCTTGATAATATTCTGTTGTGATGTCGCGGACGTGGTTGCGCATATCGCGAATTGTTTTAAGAGTTACGCCGGTGCGAACTGACATGAAGTCGTTAGCTTTGATGATTTTAGAGTCTGTTTTTGTCATAGATTCCGAATTAGATAAATTTGTTATAAACATGATACGTTTCCAATCTTTTGAAATAATTTTTTGCAAAAGAGTTGACACGTATGCGTCTTTATGGTATACTTATTTTTAGCAATAAATAAAACACGTGTCATACGCAATCCGGCAAGATTGCGTTTTTTTTTTTGCGTATCTAAAGTATAGCACAAATTTAAGTCGACGTCAATGTCAGGTTTACTTTTTTTTCAGTTATTTTTCTAAAAAAGAAACCTAAAAAGTAAACCTTTGTGGTTTTGTAAGAGTCGTTGATGCGCATGGGTTTCGATGGCTATCTCGTCTATTTTATCAAAGATTGGCTTTTAAAAAAGTAAACCTCAAAAATCGTCAAAAACGTTGGCGTTATGCGATTTTTATATTTTAGGTTTACTTAGTTTACTTAATCGCTATTACTCGTATTATATGTAAGAGACAACCTATATGCTATTATATAGGTTTATAATACCATATAAAGAATTTATCTCAAAAAAGAGTAAACTAAGTAAACTTTTTTAACATTATTTCCGAACTATTCAGCGATGACGCCCATTTTGGACGTATTTTTATGGTTTCTTTAGGTTTACTAAAAAAGAAACCCTTATTTGCTGATTTTTGGTTAATGCTTTGTTTAACGGGTGTTTTCATATTCCAGCGGGGTTTACTTTTTAGGTTTACTTTCTTGCGGCGAAAAAGAAACCTTTTATGAATTCCGAACGAATGGTAGCAAACGAATACAAATTATTCGCAATTCAGCATAATCTTGAAAACGTTTTCGATTCGTGATATAATAAAGAAAAAGTTTAAAACGAGGTCTAAAAAATGTCTAAAGTGACAAAGAAAAAACCAAACGAATTTATGAAAAAGTTGAATCAATTCTCGAATAAGATGTTCGAAAAATCAACGGGCTTGACGGCTCCGAATACGTCAGAATATGAAGATGAACCGTATAGTTATAACTCATCAGCACCGTCTTCTGTTTATATTCAACAACCGGCTGGCACACAATATGTAAGGCAATCTGTGTTGTTCACGAATGCGTTTCGCGCCGGCTTCTTTTTTACATTAGGTTGTATGG
>ERZ1699226.89-NODE-93-length-15591-cov-3.748383_pt1 | contig 15591 bp, 18 predicted proteins | sample MGYA00581547_ERZ1699226 | MGnify/ENA primary metagenome ERZ1699226 (study PRJEB42319, sample SAMD00040328) | human oral metagenome | material: saliva | host: Homo sapiens | study: EMG produced TPA metagenomics assembly of PRJDB4115 data set (Metgenomic analysis of...
AATGATTTTAAGCACTCTAGGTGTCAGAAAAACTAGTAAACAAATATCCAAAACAATCACAACAATAATGATTAGACGCCATTCGGCATCTCTCACCGTCAGCAAACGATAAACACCAGCTAAAATAATAGCCAAATGCGCCAAGCCCATACCAGCGTAAATTTGTTTAAGAGTAAACTGTCGTTCTTCAAGTGGACGACGGTCAAGCTCTCGCTTAATCAACAGGGGCAACACAAGTAAAAAGATTGATAGCAATACTAAAGGCAGCCAAAATAAGAAAGAAGAACCATTATATAATAATTCTAAACCAATATTTCCACCTATCAAACCAAAGGCAACAACCATGAGTCGTAAATAACGTAACGTTCCTGAACGAAGTCGGTTAAGATAAGGTATCGCACTCTCCTTTCATCACAATCACTTGTCCGCTTGGCATAATCATAACTAGGACTTAAGGATCTTTCTCTGCTCCTCAACAGGTTGGAAAAGAACCTTTTTGCCCCATCTTCCTTTTCTCAATGGACAACTCAACCTTAAAACCAAGAAATCCTCCCTAATGACATCAATAGCCATAACGAATCGCTAGCAATTTTCGCAACTCTGCCATTCGCTCCTCGATAAAGGGAGACAAGGTTAGCTGGTCTTTTCTGACCACTTCGGATATTTCCAGTGACATCCTGCTTAAGATATAGGGAGTGGCTGAACGAGAGTCTGCAAGTTCCGTTCGGTAGGAGTGCAGGACCTGCTTCAAATTAGCATAATCTGGCTTATCTCCAATAGTTTCAATTACTTCATCGATGATAGCTACTGCTTGTTCTCGTCTCTCTTTGCCTCCTGCAAACCATTTAAGTCCTGTCATTAAGAAAACCTCCTTATTTCTTTCAACTAATTTTTCAATCACATTTTTAGTATAGCACCCTGATAGTCATTTAAAAGCCAGCGTTCCAAAAAGTGGCTATACGTCCTGAATGGTCATTCATATACAAAATGAAAAAAATTGAGGGAGATACTCAATCTTTTTACCTATTTAATATAATATCTCAGTGCTAACATGAGTGAAGCTAAGATTGCTAATGCCCCCACAAAAGAGACAAGTGATTGCTCACCATCATTTGTTTTAGGGAGTTCTTTTGTGTCTGCTACTTTATCAGTCATTGGTGCCATTTGCCCTGTTTGAGCGTTCAGTTCCTTCTGAACCGTTGACATCGGCTGTGGTTGAACAGTTGGCAAAGATTTCTCTTTCGTACTCTCTTCGGTTACTCGTGTAGGACGAACAGTTTTAGTTTGAGGTTCAGAGATGGTTGTTTGTTCCTGATTCAAAGTCATAAAACGTGGACTAGAGCTGGCTAAATGGTCATAAACTGTTTGAGCAGGTCCACCACCAACCCATCCTGACAATAGCTGACCATTTTCCAGATAAAGTAATGTAGGTGTACCTGGAATACCAATCTCACCAAACACATAGTTTCTGTCAAAATCCTCACGATCTGTATCGTAATATTCTAAACGACCATTCATCAGTTGGTTCAAGACCTTCAACTCTGGTGAAAACTGACGACAATAGTAGCAGGTTCCACGTCCAAAATAAATCGTATGTGCCTGACCATCCTCAGTGAAAGCATTACGCACATCATCTAAGCTTATCTTAGATAAATCAGCAACATTAGCGTCGTATTCCTCACGAGATACTGCTGGGATATCATTTGCAGTCTCCTCCTCAGACTCAGCCAAGGTTACTGATTCAGTCGCTGCTGGTGCCTCTTTATCTTCAGAAAGCGACTGCTCCTGACTATCTGATGGTTGTTCTACTGGAGTAGATTCGGTTGCTTCCACCTTTGGAGAATTATCAGCTCCCGTTTCTACCACCTCATCCGCTAAAGCAGTTCCTACCGATAGATTCAGTAACAAGGCTGAACTCATCAGCCATAGCGTTAATGTCCGTTTTTTCATCATAAACTCCTTTCAATTACTTAGTCTAGTTTAACAATTTACAACTCTCATAGAAGCTAACGTCCCAAAAAGTGACTATACGTCCCGAATGGTAAGAATATAAAAAATCCCACTATCACCAGAAGGTTCGGGTAATAAGGGGGACTTTTATATTCTTATCAAATAAGAGCCTTTAAATTAAAGTTCTTACATAATAGCACAGACAGGTAAATATAACATGGGATAGGCTTCACCGCTTCGATATCTAGTTGGTGATACCCAACCGTCTTTAAGGGGGTCACCCTCCTTGTTATTCACATTTGGCATAAGACAAACAGCACCACCTTGAATTACTTCAAGGTCGTTATGAGTTAATTTTGTAAACATTGCTTATACTCCTTATTTTGTCAATTACTTACTTCTCTATATTATGGTTGATATACTTGATGCCCCATAAAAATAGTACGAAACCCAATAATGAAAAAAAACCTACAAATATAGCGATAACTTTTTGATAATAGAAATCTGTTGTCAAAAAACGAAGGCAACTAAGTGTCAGTAACAAGAAACAAGCTAGGGAAGCTTTTAATTGATTTAACACAGTTGGTTCTTCTCTTCTTGTCATTATTTTTCGAATGAGCAATATATCAACCACAACCACTAAGAGGGCTGCTACGATGTAGACCAATTGGAATACGGATGATAAGTTATGAAGTAATTGACTAAAAAAAAGTACCAGTAAGGATATGCTAACTACTTGGGCAATGACAAATAGCACTATATCCCTTTTTGAAACTCTATGTGTCATTGCTGTTCTCCTTAACAGCCAAGTAAGGCTACTCCGCCTCCAATAGCTGCACCTACTGCACCAGTTCCAATTGCATACGGTCCAATGAAGAAAGCCGTTCCACCTGCAGCTGCAGAGAATCCTTCTGAAGCACCTACGGCGACAGAGGCCCCACACACTCCCCATCGTTCCCAATTGACTCGTCCTCCTTCAACACTAGCAAGTGTTTCAAGGTCGAGGGTGTTAAAGTTTTCAATTGTTTGAGTTGCCATGGCAACTACCTCCTAAAATTTTTATCGTGTGATCTCTCAATCACATCTTTAGTATAGCATTCAAGTGTCTCTATCAGAGCTAGCGTCCCAAAAAGTGGCTATATGTCCCGAATGGTAATTCCTAATGTATATTGTTTCTAAAATTCAGAAAAAAAGAAAAATCTCATTTTCCACTAATAAAAAATTGAAAAACCGTTTCTTTATGTTACAATTTTTCAATAAACAGTATTCGTCATGAAAGGGAGGACTCAACCTTGAGAATTTACCTATTAGAAGATAATCCTATTCAGATGGGTCGCTTGGAAGAGGCTGTGGCACATGAACTTAAATCCTTCGGAAAAGATCTATACAACCTCCTTTATAAATTTATTGTGATATCTCAACCACAATTGTAATATAACAATCTTATTAAAGAAAATTAAATATTGTCACAAACTACCAATATATGTCCTAAATGGTATTGATAGATAATGAATCACATTTATTTCTAATCTTTTTAAGAATAGTTGGATGGAATATGTAAATTATGGTATAATATTACATATTTATGAGTATAAAAACAACAGCATACAAAAATTTGGAGGGAACTACAATTGGATATATATATCTTAGAGGACAATCTCATTCAACAAGGAAGACTGGAGAGGGTATTGTCTCAAGAGTTAAAAAAATACAACAAAGACTTATCTATTGTCCACACGTTTGATAAGCCTAAGCAACTTATAGAAGCGTTTGAGTCAACAACTTCTAACCAGCTCTTTTTTCTTGATATCGAAATTAAAGGAGAAAAATTAAAAGGGCTTGATATTGCTAAAATCATTAGGGAAAAAAACCCCTATGCTACTATTATCTTTGTCACTACTCACTCAGAGTTCATGCCACTAGTTTTTGATTACCAAGTATCTGCCCTAGACTATATCGACAAAAGTCTCTCTGAAATAGAATTTAGGAAAAAGATAACCAGAGCTTTAGCTATAACTATGAAACCACTTGGAATAGAGAATGACGAGATTTTTGATTTTCAAACACAACATACAGCTATTCGCATCCCTTTAAACCAAGTTATTTATATTGAAACTTCTCCTCAAAAGCATTATGTAATACTTCATGGTACAAACAACCAAATGACCTTTCGTGCAAATCTAAAGGATCTTGAAAAAGCTAGTCCTTCACTCGTATCTTGCCATCGTTCGTATCTCATTAATCCTAAAAACATTTTAAGAATCAACAAATTAAAACGTGAAGTCGAAATGACTGATGGTAGTATCTGTCCTTTTTCACGTACCAAAGCTAAAATGCTGATAGATACTTTTAAAAGAAGGAACCTTCAATGATTATTTTTTTATTTTTGCTTACTGTTGTCTCTGAATGTTTCAATATTTGCCTGTTTCTTTACTTAATAAACAAAAGAGTTTCAATTAGGCATTTTCTTATTATCTTATTTTGTCGCATAGCATATACCAAAATATGTAACAGTCTATCCTGGAAATTCTTATTCTACTTTAACGAAGAAATATTCTATCTTTTATTATCTTTTTTTATATCACGAAAGCCCTACTTACAATCAAAGCTTAAAATATTCAATGCTCTTCTCCTCACAACTCTTAATAATATCAGTTTTAGAGTAATCATTTTCTTTATATTTCCTTTGTTTGGAATCAGTGTTGAAACAATAAAAGTTAATTATCTTATAGCTGTCTCATCTTCTTTCCTAACTATTTTACTATCCTTTCTTTTAATAAAATTATTCAAGGAAAGCTTTGGAGTTATACAAAAAGGACGATTAGCCCCTCTCATATCAAAGAGTATTATTATTGCTGATATCATTATGATTGCTTATACATTTACCCAGCAATATCTCGTCTACCTCGAAAACACTACTCATACATCCACTCTGATAATCAGAAAGTTAATTGTGGTTATTTATCTAGTCTTGTCCTTTATCATGCTTATCTTACTAGATAGAAATATCCGAGCAACAATACAAAGTCAATTGGACTTTCAAAAAGACATTCAACTATCGCATCTTAAGAATTATAACAAACAGATTGAAAACCTCTATCAGTCGGTTCGAAGTTTTCGTCATGATTATGCCAATATTTTAACAACACTCAAACTTGGTATCGAACAAAATGATATAGCTATTGTAAAAGAAGTCTACGACTCAGTTTTAAAAGATTCCGATAAGCATTTAAAATCGAAAACATTTGATTTAACTCGCTTAATAAACATAGAAGATAACACTATTAAAAGCCTACTTGCAGCTAAGTTCCTAGAGGCAGAAGAAAATAACATTGATGTCTCCTTAGATATTCCTAAAACTATCAAACTTGAGGGTATGGAGATGGTCGATTTTATTACTGTCATATCTATCTTTCTAGACAATGCGATGGAAGCATCGATTCAGTCTGACATACCAAAAATGCATATTGGCTACTTCAACCATGGTAATAAACAGCTCTTTATTGTCCAAAACTCGACCCGGGAAGAATTCATTTCGATCACCTCACTTTTTGAGAGAGGTGTCTCCAGTAAAGGGGATCATCGCGGTATAGGTTTGGCCAACGTTAGGAATATATTAGACAACTATCAAAATATTTCTTTAAAAACTGAAAGTATGACTTTTGCATTTACACAGGAACTTAATATATCGAAAAAAGCTTGACTAGTTTCAAGCTTTTAAAATTTTTAACTATAACAGATTTTTACTGCCATCTGAAAGAAAGTATTTATAATCCTCTTTTAAATATCTTGACAGATAATTTGCCCAACTGATTCCTCCATATACCTGTTCAAGCTCATGGTCACTGAGCTTTTGAAACTCAGTGACATTTCTTTGTTTTTTCATTTTCCACTCCTTGAATTTAATTAAGCTGATTAAATAACTTATCTTTAAGATAAGCAAAGTAGCTTTTTTTATCTATTATACTAGTTACTCGCCCTTGAAAACCATATTTAAGACTTCTAGATTCTTGAGCAGTTAGCTTTGCCTTTGCTTTAACTCGAAAGATATTTCCTTTCTCTGTTTCAATTGCTGAACTATCAATGCTCTCAATCTTACCTAAAACCATCATATTATGATTACCAACCTCATCAAGTGTTAGTCTAACTGACTGACCTTTTTTTAATTTAAGGATATAATCTGAACTAACATAATAACTAATAAAAACTTCCTTAGTAGACTCTATTTTAGGATAAATCTGTGCTAGTTCCTTACCTGTTGAAACCGTTGACAGATTTTCATAAGATTGATTAAGATGTATTATTCCATCTTCAGGTGCCTTTATTGTTGTATTAGACAATAGTATATTCGCTTGGTTAAGTTTTCCCTCTACTTCAGACTTCTGTATTTGAACAGTTGCTAATTGTTGTCCAGCTTCCTTAAGATACTGAGCTTTCAATACCTCCCTTTGACTTGATAAATCAGTATCGTATTGACTATCCAATGTAAGTGGGATAGACTTATAACTATTTCTCTTAGAAGTCATCTTATGATTCTTATTTGTTTTTGATAATGTCTCAGATTGAACTGGAAATCCACTGATTTCAAAAGAACTAGCAGTATCTGTTTCATTACCCAAATTAGTTTGGGGACTTGATTCCCGATTAGAACTATTAACACCTTGACCAATAGAATCGTATTGGGCTAAGAAAGTAGTAAATGTGCTTTGATAGCCAAATTCATCATTTTCTTCCTGAAAAAGGCTAGTTCCTTGATTGATACTATCTTCTAAGGTTTTTAGCCCTGTCTCCTGACGACTTAAAAGATCAAATTGTTTTTGAAGACTCTCTTTCTGAGAGCTTTCCATTTTTTCGGAATATTGAATCAATAAATCACCTTTTTTGACTTCTTTATTGGACCTTAACTGATTCTTTATAATAGTATTGTCACTGGTTGACTGGATTGTTGCAACAATACTTGTAGGCTCTATCGTTCCTGTGACTTCAACTGTTACCTCTTTTTTTGCCCAAAGTAAAAACGAAAGAAGGAACATTATCAAAAGGACTAATGGAAATATAATAATTGTTGAGAAGTTTTGATACCTTTTCTGATAAAATTCCGTACTTTTAAATAATTGAGAATTCATTTTTCTTCTTTCTATTTCTTAAATAAACGATAGTAAAAACCATGCCTAGACATCAACTCACTATGTGAACCACTCTCTATTAAACGCCCCTGTTCTATTACTATTATCTTATCAGTCCTTTGAGCAATACTAAGTCTATGAGCTACAAAAATAATCGTCTTTTGAGTTAATTTCAATAAATTATCTATAACTTTCTTCTCCGTTAGGACATCTAATCCACTTGTAGCTTCATCTAAAATAAGAACTGGAGCTTTAGTTAATAGAGCACGCGCTAAAGCAATACGTTGCTTTTGTCCTCCAGATAACCCTGAACCATCAGAAAGCTCCGTTTGAAATCCCATTGGCATTTCTTCAATGTCCCTCCGAATTTCAGCGATATCACATGCTCTAAGAATATCTTCCTCTGTTACAGTTATATCGGCTCCCAAAGTCAGATTTTCCAAAATACTTCCACTAAAAATATAGGACTGTTGAGGGAGATAGTTAATCTTCCTACGAAGACTTTTTTTATCGATTAGATTGATATCTTGACTACCTAGGCTAACTTTGCCTTTATAAGGTTGGTAAAAATTCACTATCATCTTCGCTAATGTGGTTTTTCCCGAACCGCTGACTCCAACAAAACTTACCTTCTCACCTCGTCTAATAGTTAAGTCAATGTCAGATAATGTATCCTGTCCAAATCCATACTTGTAGGACAAGCCTGAAATAATAATATCTCCATTCATTGGCTGTTTTTGATATATATTACCATTAGTTTCTTTAAACTCCGATTCAACAAGGTAGACCTCATTGAGACGTGCATTAGCAACTTTTGCAGATTGGAGTTTGCTCTGAAGATTAATTATATTTTCTAACGGCTTTGTAAAATATGACAATAACGTATTGAAGGTTATAAGTTGCCCAACTGAGATTTTATTTGACATAACTAACTGAGCACCTGTCCAAAGAATGAGCACATTTAAAATCAACTGAGCTCCTTGTTTTAAAGATGTCTGTAAAATAGATAATTTTGACAAACGAAAAGAATTTTCTAAATAGTCTATAAACTCACCATCAAGCTTTTGGTAACGAATTTCCTCACTAGTTAAAGATTTAATCGTTTCAATGCCATTGATATCTTCAATAATAGCCGAGCTTACCATAGCATTACTTTGCATGACCTTATGATTCATTTTCTCAAAGGGCTTCATGAACACAAGCACTATTATTGTATAGATAGGAACTGAACAAAGAACTATCCAGAACAAACTAACATTTTGTAATAGTAATATACTACCAATAACAACAAGAACAGAGACATCTAAGAAGAGAGACAAAATAGTTGATGCTAGTGCGTCAATAATTGAGTTGGCATCACTAAAACGTGAGGTAACTTCACCGGTTTGCCTAGTCGCAAAAAAAGACATCGGAAGATCAAAAATATGTCGTACGTAAGACAAAATAACATCAATCGTAAAACGCTGACTGAGGATAGTCAGTAGATAATCCCTAGCATATGTCATCATCTGCTGTAAAACATAACTAACAACTAGGCCAATGGAAATAATTCCTAGTGTTGACCTCATCTGATGAGGAATATAGTCATCTAAAATCCCCTGAAGATAATACGAACCAACAATATTTACCAAAGTAACCAAAAAACTAGCTAATACAATATTAGTAATTAATGATTTTTGCTTAAAAATGAGAGGAAGAAAAGCCAACAGACCGATTCCTTTTTCCTTATGTGGTTTGTAACTTGGTTCTGGTCCTATAAATAAAGCGACACCCGTCCACTCCTTTTTAAATTGCTTTTTAGACATTTTAGTTACTTTGATACTAGGATCAGGGTCACCAATAACTAGCTTATTTTTTCCATTTTTATAGACCACATAATAATGCTGAAGTTTACCTTCTTTGTTTACATGAGCGATGAAAGGATAAGGAACATCATCCATGTTAAATAGAGACATGTCAGCTTGAATAGCCTTTGTTTCAAATCCGATTTTCTTAGCAGCTTCAACAATTCCTAAAGCCGTCGTACCTTCTTTGGTTGTCTTTGCTAATTCTCGAAGATAAGCTAAAGAATAGTCCGACCCATAATACTTGGCAATTGAAGCCAGAGCTGCAACACCACAGTCTCTAATATCCATTTGGGGAACAAAGGTCCTACGATAAAGAAACATAAAATTCCCTTTCATTTAGTTTTTATTTATAGTATGACAAATTCTTATCTGTAAAATATCTCTTGTCACAAATGACCATTATATGTCCTAAATGGTAGGTTTTAAGTGATCTTTAAAGTCTTTTTCCTCAAGATAGTGACAAAACACAAGTAATCGAATTATCTAGAACCCGACATTATTTCTTAAACTGTGCCCATTTTTTTAAAAGCAGACTATAAAGAAGCAAGGTTAGCCCCAGCAAGTTAATGGTATGGTGGACTGCATCCAAACTTCTAAATAGATTAGCAAGGCCCATTCCGATGAGAATGGTAGCCAGTAAATACGGTTTTGAGTTTTTGAACATACTTTTCTCCTTAAAGTGTTTTTAGCTTTCTGTGCAAAGCTATGATTTTTATTATAGATTGGAAGCCGATAAAAAAGTAGTGACATAAATGTCACTACTTGTCTGACCTTATATCCTTGATAATCGTACACATAAGAAAGAGAAAAAGACATAACCCAATAAGATTTAGGCATTGAAGTCCAAAACTCAGTTTTTCTCCCAAGTTATGTAAGGCAACAAGGATGAAGCCCATAGACATCATTAGAGACACTAGACGTTTTTTAGTCATAAGTACAAATACCTCTTCTTTTATATCGAAGTTTTCAACCACTATTCACAAGCTATTCACAGACTAGCAATTGACAAGGTATCTCAATTAAGATTTCTTTTTAATGGAATTGGTAGATTTGTGTTTTTCAAGCAATGACATAATAGGCTTATCCAAAAAAGTCATCAAGGCCATGCAAACCATCCCTAAAATATAACTTTTCAAATCAAACATAATCCATCACCACCAGCATGTTGCTCCATAACCAACACCCCCTACAATAGCACCTCCAGCTGCTCCTGCGACAGCACCTTGCCAAGTACGTGTTTTGATACCTAATCGTAAACCATTACCAACTCCTGTAGCTACTCCTTGTTTAGCAAAACCTCCCCAGCTACATCCACCACCTTCAACGTTTGCAAGTGCCTCGAGATCGAGTGTTTCAAAAGTGTTCATTGTTTGTGTTGTCATTCTAACAACCTCCTAAAATATTATTTTTTAGCTTTTTCTCTCAAGCTATGGTTTTATTATAGGTTGTAGGCCAACAAAAAAGTAGTGACATAAATGTCACTACTCGATTTTGTGTTTTAAGAACTCTACATTTTAAATGCTTCTGATTTATGTCAGAGAAGCAATATCACAAAATATTATTCCTCAATTGACACAACTAATTCAGTTCCTAGGTAACTACTCATAGGAATCCACCTATTTTTTGAGTCGCTCCCATTTGCTAAAAATCAAACTATAAGTGATTAATGCCAACCCTACCAAATTAATGATATGATGAACAAAATCTAAATTTCTAAAAAGGTTGGCAATGCCAAATCCTAAAAGGAAAATGGCTAGTAAATACATTTTTTTATCTTTAAGCATAGGGTCACCTAAATATTAGCAGAATGTGGCATAACCAACTAAAGCTCCTCCCCAGTAACCTACTGGGCCTCCTGCTGATCCTACTAGAGCAGATCCGATTGTGCCGGCATAACACTTAACCCATCCACCACCTTCAACGTTTGCAAGTGCCTCGAGATCGAGTGTTTCAAAAGTGTTCATTGTTTGTGTTGTCATTCTAACAACCTCCTAAAATATTATTTTTTAGCTTTTTTCTCTCAAGCTATGGTTTTATTATAGGGTGGAAGACAACAAAAAAGTAGTGACATAAATGTCACCACTCGATTTTGATTTTTAAGAAATCTTTTCGAATATAGAATCTATGGTCTAGACTAGCTTACTCTCCTTCCATTGCACCTGCTTGTAGGCTGTACATCTTGTGGTAGGTGCCACCGAGGGCTAGGAGCTCCTCATGGCTACCATGTTCGATGATGCGGCCCTTGTCTAAGACATAGATGCAGTTGGCATCTTGGATTGTCGATAGGCGGTGGGCAATGGCAATGGTTGTGCGTCCTTGACGCATTTTTGCTAGAGAATTTTGGACAATAGCCTCTGTCTCTGAATCAATATTGGCTGTCGCTTCATCCAGAATCAAAATCTTAGGCTGGCTAGCAACGGTCCTAGCAAAGGCTAGAAGTTGGCGCTGTCCGGTTGAAAAACTTGAACCTCGTTCAGAAACTGGAGCATCATATCCTTCTGGAAGTTTGTCGATAAAGTGATTGGCATCCACAAACTCAGCGGCTGCTTTAATCTCTTCATCAGTTAGATCCTGATACATGGCAATATTTGATTTGACTGTACCATGATAGAGAAAGGGTTCCTGAAGGACAAGACCAATGTTCTTACGCAGCTCTGCCTGACTATAATCGCGAATATCCACACCGTCAAGAAGAACTTGGCCTGATTGGAACTCATAGAAACGCATAAACACGTTGATAATAGAGGATTTTCCGGAACCTGTAGAACCGACAAAAGCGATGGTTTCTCCTTTATTGACAGAGAAGGAAATATTATCCAAAATCTGATGCTTGCCATCATAGGAGAAGGAGACATTTTCAAAGCGAATATTCCCCTCAGTAATCTTGGCATCTGTGTCTCTCTGCTCAGGTTCATAGGTGCGCTCGTCAATCAAGGCAAAGACCCGACCGGCTGAGACCATAGAAGTTTGCAAGGTTGAGAAGTTCTGTGTCACTTCAATCAAGGGATCAAAAAGACGGTTAATGTACTGGATAAAGGCATACATGGTCCCCGCTGTGATACCTAGATAGATACCACGATAGCCAAAATAGGCCATGAGAACAGCATAGCCCAGAAGCTTCAGTAAACTCATGGCTGGGCGTAGAAAGAGAGAATCCAGTGACATGGAACGGCTAGCGTAAATTAGGTGTTCCTCATTAATGGCATCAAACTCTTTTTTGAGACGTTTCTCTTGGTTAAAGGCCTGAATGATGCGAATCCCTTCGATACTCTCTGACAGTTTGGCATTTATATCTGAAAGCAAGGCTCTGGTCTTTTCAATGATGACCACTGATTTTTTGCGGTAGAGATTAACCAAAAGAACAATCAGAGGAAGAAAGAGCACAATAAGCCCGGTCAGACGAATGTCCAAGATCATCATGGTGTAAAGGGTGGTAACAAATATAAAGATAGCCGAAATAAAGCTAGACAGAATCCCTGAGAACATCTCACTAATAGTCTCTGTATCATTGGTCAAGCGAGAAACGATAGAGCCTGCGGGAGTCTTGTCAAAGTAAGACATACCCAGTTTTTCCATATTGGCAAAGGCATCTCGGCGAATATCCCTGACAATACTGTAGGACACACGCGCAAAAAAGAGATTTCCCAAATACTGAACTAGTGTCTGCAAAAGATAAAGACCATAGTAACCAATCAGAATTAAGCTTGCCGCCTGATTCATATCATGAAGATAGTGGTCGATAAAATAAGAGGCCACAAGGGGAATAATACTCTTGATAACCGTTGTGGACAAGAGAAAGGCTAAAGCTAGAAAGGTCAAGAATTTGTAAGGCTTGAGATAGGTCAAGAGACGCTTAAACACAGACCATTGGTTTTGATTAGGCATCAACTTCTCCTCCTTCCATTTCTAACTGTTGAGACTCATAGGTCTTGGCATACCAACCACCCTGAGCTAGTAAGTCCTCATGACGGCCCCGTTCAATGATACGACCATTTTGCATGACTAAGACGAGATCAGCGTGCACCACCGCACTAAGACGATGGGCGGTAATGATCGTCGTCTTGTCCTTGCGGGTATGTTTAAGATTGTCAATAATGGCATGTTCTGTCTTGGCGTCAACCGCAGATAAGGAGTCGTCCAAAATCAAAATATCTGGATCCAAAATCATGGCACGGCTCATGGCCAGACGTTGTTTTTGACCGCCTGATAGGCTGACACCCTTTTCACCAATGATTGTTTCAAAGCCTTCAGGCATAGCCTTGATATCATCATAAACTTGAGCCAACTTAGTCGCTTCTTCCACCTTTTCAAAGGCGAGGTCAGGATTACCAAAACGAACATTGTCTAAAATGGAACTGGCAAAGAGAAACTGGTCTTGAGGAACATACCCCATCAAGCTACGCAAGTCTGATAGGCGATAGTCTCGGATGTCATGTCCATTTAAATAGATTGCTCCTTGATTGACATCGTGCTCCCGCAAGAGCAACTTGACAAGGGCCGTCTTTCCTGAGCCAGTCTGTCCAACCAAACCAAGGGTTTGCCCCTTGTCCAAGGTGAAATGAATATCTCGCAAAGTATCCTCATCCTCAAAAGCAAAGCGGTCAATCGCATATTCTAAGCGACCATTTTCGATACTTGGGAGAGGATGTTTAGGATCTTGAACATCTGATTCCTGCTCCAGAAGATTTTCAATACGTTGGTAGGATACATTTCCCCTCTGTGTGATATTAAAGAGGAAGCCAATGGCCATTAGGGGCCAAACCAGCATGTCCAAATAGGTAATGAAGGTTACCAAATTTCCGACCGTTATCTGACCAGCCTGAATCATAAAGGCACCGACAAGAAGGGTCAAAACATAAGATGAGCCAACAAAGAGTAAGACCAAAGGATCAAAAAGGCTGTCATACTTCATGGTATGCATATTCTTTTTAAAAGTCATCTTATTGGTCTCTTGGAAGGACTGAAGCTCAGCCTCCTGATAGCCAAAAGACTTGGTTACCTTGATACCTGATACCGACTCTTGAACCTTATTATTAAGTTCTGAAAAGGCTGCCTGGGATTCTCCAAAAGCTTTATGGGTCTTGCGTCCCAAACGACTAGTCGCAAAAGCCATGAAAGGTAGGGGTAAGACAGCCACTAGTGTCATCTGCCAGGAAATGCTGAAAAACATAGTGATTAGGGTTACCAAGGCTGTAATAGAGGCATCCACGGCTGACATGACACCCCCACCAGCCAAGCGGGTTAAAGAGTTGATATCATTGGTTGCATGGGCCATGAGATCCCCAGTTCGGTACTTTTGATAAAAAGAAGGCGACATCTTGGTAAAATGCTCAAATAGGCGTGAACGCATAATCTGGCCTAAGCGATAAGAAGTCGCCAAGATATACATGCGCCAAACATAGCGCAAATAGTACATCCCCAGAGCTGCCAAAAGCAAATAAACGAGATTCAGAAGCAAGATCTGATTGGTCAATTTTCCCGATGTGATAGCATCAATGACCCGCCCCATAACCATAGGAGGAATCAGATTGAGAACCGAAACCAGACTCAGTGCCAAAATCCCGACAATATACCGGCGTTTTTCTAACTTGAAAAACCACCAAAGTTTTGCAATGATTGATTCTTTAAAAGACAAGTTACTCCTCCTATCCTTACAAATGGTTAATAATAGACCTCGTATAAGTCTCGTATGATAAGGTTACTTCCAATAGCGATAGATTGTGCCATCTTCTAACTGAAAGTGACCAATATAAGATAACTTCCCAAAATCAGTAGACTCTGGTAATTGATAAGCAAAGGAATCAAAATTATATACCTTGTTCCCACCATCCATAGAGTAACTATCCTTATCATGGATAACGGATTCATCCTTCTTAGGGTTCCAAATGCGTCTGATTTCATCAGATGTTTTATACTCTCTGACAAAATTGTACAATTCAAAGTTAGTTGCCTCACTGAGATAGCGACCATCAGTGTTGTAGTTGGCTAATTGAGGATCTCTCTTAGACTCAGAATAATTCCAAACCTGTCCTCTTTCTCGCATAATATCGGCATCACGGCCACTTTGATAAGTATCTGCCTTAACCATCGTCATTGTTGCTCCTAACGTTAATACGGTGACTACTGTCATCATTAAGTGTTTCATTATTTCTCCAAACGTGTTTATTCATTTTTCCCTCTTTTGAATATGTTGTATTTGTATGATAGAAAATAAGTGAAACCTGGGACACATAGGCTCCCAGGTTTTTTACTCTTTTAAATGCGTTTGAATCAGTTTTACAAGTAGGCGGTAGACAACTAGTGCCACCAAACCTCCCAAAGTGTTGGTCCATAAATCATCTAGCTCAAAGACACGATTAGCATCAATGAGAAGGTCTAGAATGACTTGTCCAACCTCAATCGTCAAAGACATGACAAAGGTCGCTAAAAGGACCTTTTTCCAAGACCTGAATCTTGGGTACAAGGCTAAAAGCCCTAAAATCAGCGGACTCAGCAAGAAAATGTTGGTCACATTTTGCCCAAGCACAAAGACAATCTCTTTAAGACTATCCAGCTGATAAAAGTTGGTCAAACTATTGAATGGGGTTAATAGGACCACAACACGACCAAAATGTTGAATACCAGGGGTTTAAACACCTTCGACTAGCCCATACTGGGGTGTCCAACAT
>ERZ1699226.97-NODE-101-length-15149-cov-2.392957_pt1 | contig 15149 bp, 12 predicted proteins | sample MGYA00581547_ERZ1699226 | MGnify/ENA primary metagenome ERZ1699226 (study PRJEB42319, sample SAMD00040328) | human oral metagenome | material: saliva | host: Homo sapiens | study: EMG produced TPA metagenomics assembly of PRJDB4115 data set (Metgenomic analysis of...
GGGACAGTTTCTGCGCTGTCCTCGCTGGTGACTTCGACTGGGGGTCAGCCGCTGATTAAGGTTGCGTCCTTCTCGTACGGTGTGCGTCAGGCGTTCCGCGGCGGTAAGTCCGGCGATGCACACGGCACCGCCAACACTGGTAGCACTGGCGGTCAGTACGGTTCGGCACAGTCCTCTTACTCTGCAGGCGGTGAGAACTAATGGGTCTGCTTCGTTCAGCTCTTCTGCTCGGCGCCGGCGCGGCGGTTGGTTACTTCGCTTCCAGGCGTGCCGCCTCCGAACCTGCTCAGCGTACCCCCGGCAGCGCCCTGCTCATGCGTGAGCACGGTGAGCTTGCCCTCAACCCGGAGTCTCAGATGGGAAAGTTCTTCGATTCGCCGATTGGCAAGCCCCTGCAGCCGTATGCGTTGCGTGCTGTTGAGTTCGCCGCCCGCGTGCGTGAAGGCATGCAGGAGAAGGAGATGGAGCTCAACGCTAAGGTGGAGCGCCAGAAGCAGGATCTGCGTCCTGGCTCCCTGGACACCTGGGACCGCCAGATGAGCTCGGCTGAGATTGAATCCACGAACCGCCGCCTGGCTGAGCGTGAACTCATTGAGGTGGAGGCTGAGATTGCCTCCTTGGAAGAGGCTCAGAAGCGAGCGCGTGAGCAGCGTATTGCGCGTGACCGTCAGCTCGGCGACGGCTTCTTCAACTAGGTTTTTAAAGGTGGTGCTTTTGTCCGTTAACCACGGTACGAGACTGGCTCGATTAGCCATTTTGCTCTCGGGCAGGCACCATAGGTCAGTAGACTAATTTAGAATTTCGCACAGATTACTCTAAGGAACGAGATGCTCTCACAGGAGATTTCTAAGCGCTGGATCGATTTCTTCGCTTCCCGCGGCCATACTGTGGTGCCTTCGGCATCGCTGATTTCGAACGAGCCCGGCGCTATGTTCACCATCGCCGGTATGGTGCCGTTCATTCCCTACTTCCTGGGCCGTGAGACCCCTCCGTTCTCCCGCGCGACCAGCGTGCAGAAGTGCATCCGCACCCTGGACATTGAAGAGGTCGGTAAGACTGCGCGTCACGGTACCTTCTTCCAGATGGCTGGTAACTTCTCCTTCGGTGATTACTTCAAGGAGAAGGCGATTCCGTTTGCTTACGAGCTGCTGACCACCCCTCAGGATAAGGGCGGTTTCGGTCTGGATCCGGAGCGCCTGTGGGTCACCATTTATGAGGGTGACGATGAGGCCTTCGACATTTGGCACAACAAGGTGGGCTTCCCGGCTGAGCGTATTCAGCGTATGGGCATGAAGGAAAACTACTGGTCCACCGGTCAGCCCGGCCCCGCAGGCCCCGACTCGGAGATCTTCTACGACCGTGGCCCCGCGTACGGTAAGGAAGGCGGCCCGGCGGCTGACGACGACCGTTACATTGAGATTTGGAACCTTGTGTTCATGCAGTACCAGCGTGGCGAGGGCATCGGTAAGGATGACTTCGAGATTCTGGGTGATCTGCCGAAGAAGAACATCGATACCGGTCTGGGCGTTGAGCGTCTTGCCATGCTGCTGCAGGGTGTTGAGAACTTCTACGAGACCGACCAGGTTCGCCCCGTTCTGGACGCTGCTTCTAAGCTGTCCGGTAAGAAGTACCACGGCTCTGAGTCCGCTGAGGACGAGGGCTACGAGGACGACGTGCGTATGCGCGTGGTGGCTGACCACATCCGTTCCTCGCTGATGCTGATTGCTGACGGCGTGACCCCCTCCAACGAGGGTCGCGGCTACATTCTGCGCCGTCTGATGCGCCGTGCGATTCGTGCGATGCGTCTGCTGGGCGTGACTGAGCCCTGCCTGCCCGTGCTGTTCCCGGCTTCGCGTGACGCGATGAAGGGTGCTTTCCCGTACGTTGCTGACGACTTCGAGCGTATTTCCCGCATTGCGTACGCTGAGGAGAAGGCGTTCCTGCACACCATTGAGACCGGTACTGAGCGCCTGGAAGAGGCTGTTGCTGCCGCTAAGAAGGACGGCTCCAACGCTGTTTCTGGTGCTGAGGCGTTTGCTCTGCACGACACCTACGGCTTCCCGATTGACCTGACCCTGGAGATGGCTGCTGAGGCTGGCGTGAAGGTTGACGAGAAGGCTTTCCGTGAGCTGATGGCTGAGCAGCGTCACCGCGCGCAGGCTGACGCTAAGGCGAAGAAGGGTGCGTTCGCTGACCTGTCCGAGCTGCGTAAGCTCGTGGATGAGCGTGGCTCCATCTTCACCGGTTACACCGAGCTGCGTACTGAGACTAAGCTGCGCGCAATCCTGGTGGACGGTGTTTCCGTGCCCGCCGCTAAGGCTGGCGACAAGATTGAGGTTGTCCTGGACGAGACCCCGTTCTACGCGGAGGCTGGTGGCCAGGCAGCTGATACCGGTGTTATTACCGGCAACGGCTTCGTCATTGACGTTCAGGACGTTCAGCAGCCCGTGAAGGGTCTGAGCGTTCACCGCGCCGTTGTGCGTGAGGGCGAGGTTCACACCGGTGCCGATGTTGTGGCACAGGTTGACGTTCAGCGCCGCCGCGACGGTGAGAAGGCACACTCCGGTACCCACATCATTCACGCTGCCCTGCACCAGGTGCTCGGCAACGAGGCTACTCAGCGTGGCTCTTTCAACAAGGAAGGCTACCTGCGTTTCGACTTCGCGTGGGGCGAGGGCCTGTCTGAGTCCGCTAAGCGTGAGGTTGAAGAGGTTGCTAACCTCGCGATCCGCGATAACCACGAGGTGATTACTCGTGAGATGCCGCTGGCTGAGGCTAAGGCTCTGGGCGCTATGAGCCTCTTCGGTGAGAAGTACGGCGACGTGGTGCGTGTTGTTGAAATCGGCGGTGAGTTCTCCCGCGAGCTGTGCGGTGGTACCCACGTTGGTTCGTCCGCTGAGATTGGTTCGCTGACCCTGCTGACCGAGGGCTCTGTTGGCTCCGGTAACCGCCGTGTTGAGGCTCTGGTGGGTCTGGACTCCTTCAACCACCTGGCTGCTGAGCGTACCCTGGTGAACCAGCTGACCGGCCTGATGAAGGTTCAGTCCTCCGCTGATCTGCCCGAGAAGATTAACCAGACTCTGTCTAAGCTGAAGGCCGCTGAGAAGGAACTGGCTCAGCTGCGCCGCGAGAAGCTGCAGGCTGAGGCTGGCAAGCTGCTGGAGAACGCACAGACCATCGGTTCCGTGCGCGTTCTGGCGCATGACGCTGGCGAACTGGACGCTAACGGCGTTCGTGAGCTGGCTCTGGATCTGCGTTCGCGCTTCGGCTCCGAGGCCGCTGTTGTCGCCGTGGTGGGTGTGGCTAATGGCCGCCCCGTCGTCCTGGTGGCAACCAACGAGGGTGCTCGCGAGGCTGGCGTAAAGGCTGGCGCTCTGGTCCGCGTCGCTGCCGGTGTTCTCGGCGGCGGTGGCGGCGGTAAGGACGACGTCGCTCAGGGTGGTGGCCAGGACGCATCCAAGATTGGTGCTGCACTGGACGCTGTCCGCGACGCTATCGCACAGGCTCAGGCCTAAACATGGCGGAATTCCAGCGCGGAGTGCGGATGGGTGTCGATGTGGGGAACGCCCGCGTCGGCACCGCCCTCAGCGACCCCGACGGTATTCTCGCTACCCCGCTCAAGACGCTGCGCCGCGACGCAAAGAAGAACTCTGACCGCCGTGTTTTGCGCAAGCTCATTGAGGTGAACGAGGTGGTGGAGGTTTTCGTCGGGCTTCCGAAGACCATGCGTGGTGGGGATTCTCCCTCCACGGAGATGGCTCGGGAGTACGCTCAGGCTCTGCGCTCCGAGCTGGATGCCGAAGAGAAAACACACATTAACATTTGGCTGGTGGATGAGCGACTCACCACCGTGAGCGCTCACCGTGCACTGCACGAGGCTGGGGTTTCCAGCCGAGATTTCAAGACTATGGTTGACCAGGTGGCGGCTGTGAACATTTTGCAGTACAGCCTGGATGCCCTCAAGGCGGGGCAGTCCGTAGCCGGGTACAAGGTGAGCGATCCGGCCCACGAAGAAAACCGACCGTCCGAGTCAGAAGGGACCACGGTCGGTGCCGTCAACGAAACGGAGAACCTTCAGTGACCGAACAGAATAAACAGCCCGAAGAGAGCGGGCTCGACCTCTTTAGGCCCACGGCCGAGGACGAACGTAAGGGTATTACCGGCATCACGATGGAACAGGAAATCGTGTCGGTGGCTACGTTGCGTGCGCGTAAGCGCCGCCGCCGCGCCATCATGCTGAGCGCTATTTCCTTGTTTGTGGTGGCTCTGGTCATCATTTCGGGTGCCCTGATTACTCGCTATGACCCATTCAAGACTCGTGACTACTCGGGTGGCGGCAATGGTACGACCGTGACCTTCACGATTCGTTCTGGCCAGTCCACCGCGCAGGTGGCGCAGGAGCTTGAGGCGGCGGGCGTGGTTGCTGATGCTGATAAGTTTGTTGAGGTGTACACCAAGGAGAGCAAGGGCAAGTACCTGCAGCCTGGCACCTACGAACTGCAGCAGCACATGAGCAGCTCGAGCGCGATTACGACCATTATCGAGGCGAACAGCAACGTACTGTACCTGGCGATTCCGCAGGGTAAGCGCGTGAGCGAAACCATCGACCTGATTGTTTCTGGCTCCGATGGCGCGTTCACCCGCAAGCAGGTTGAGGACGCGGTCAGCAACTACACCCAGTACGGTGTGCCGAGCAACTTCCCCTCGATTGAGGGTTGGCTGCACCCGGGTGAGTACCGCTTCCCGAAGGACACCGACATCAAGAAGGTCATTCAGACCATGGTTGATAAGACCAAGGCTGACCTGAAGGAAGCCGGCGTGAGCGGCGACCAGAAGACCTTCGAGGTGCTGACCATCGCCTCCATCGTGGAGCTTGAGGCTCAGCCGAAGGACTACGTGGCGGTTGCAGGCATCATTGAGAACCGCCTGAACAACCCCGATGGTGAGACCTCGGGTCTGATTCAGTCGGATGCGACCGTGACCTACGGTCTGGGTGTCCGCTCGTACCACCTGACTGAAGAGCAGAAGGCCGATAAGAGCAATAAGTACAACACTTATGCGAATAAGGGTCTTCCGAAGGGTCCGATTGGTTCCCCGCAGCTGGCTTCGATTAAGGCTGCTGCGGCTCCTGAGAAGAACCCGTACTACTACTGGGTGACTGTGGACCTGGACTCCGGTGAGACCAAGTACTCCCGCACGTATGCTGAGCACCAGCGTTACGTTGAAGAGTACAACCAGTGGTGTTCTAAGCACCCGAACCGCTGTAGCTAAGTTGTAGCTCATTGGTTTAGCTGGTAGCTACGATTTGGTAGCTTCGGCGTGAAGGTTCCTTGCTGAGGCGGGTGCCGCCTCCACGAGAGTGGGGGAGGTGCCCGCCTTTGCTGTACCTGAATATTGGTTTGTCCCTTAAAATGGGTAGAGTGCGCCTATGAACGCGGGTTCGTGGCGTGCGTGTCCGCAAGCCCGCAAGCCCCAAGCGTTGAGAGCGTTCCCCAGCGTTGAGAGCGAAAGAGTATCTATCGATGAAGACTGAACCGTACCGTGAGGCCCCGTATCTTCGCCGCGCCTACGTGCTGGGGCACCCTATTGCGCATTCGCTGTCGCCTGCGCTGCATCGTGCCGCGTATGACTTTTTAGGTGAGCAGAATTTGGGTTATGATCGCCGCGATACTCTGCCTGATGATTTGCCGGCGATTATGCACGGTGTGCGTCACCCGGACGGCACGGAGGACGCCCCGTATATTGCGGGTCTGTCGGTGACGATGCCGTTGAAGACCGCAGTTATCCAGTATTGCGATGAGCTGAGTGAGACTGCCCGAGTGACCGGTGCGGTGAATACGGTGTATCCGCGCGGTGAGAAGGTGCTGGGCGATAACACGGATGTGATTGGCATTGTGAACGCGCTGCGCCACGCCGGTTTGGAGCCGCAGCCGCTCAAGGATTCTGCCGCGATTGTGGGCGGGGGAGCGACCGCTATTTCCGCCCTGACCGCACTGCATCAGCTGGGGTATTCCCGTGTGAGCGTGTACGCCCGTTCGCTGCATAAGCTCGGTAGCGTGCAGGAGGCGGCGGACCGCCTGGGCGTTCAGCTGGAGCAGATTTCCTTATCTGAGCTGCCGCAGAATCTTGCGGAGCGCGGTCATCACCCGGTGGTGTCTACTCTTCCTGCCCATGCGGCGGATGAGTGGGCGAGCCAGCTGAGCGGGCTGAAGGGCGCCTCCGCAACGCACCGGCCGGTACTGCTCGATGTTGCGTATAACCCGTGGCCTTCGGTGCTGGCGAGCGCTTGGGAGGCGAACGGTGGCACGGTGGTTTCTGGCCTGGAGATGCTGCTGTATCAGGCGGTGGAGCAGGTGCTGCTGTTTACCGACCGCACCCTGTCTGAGGGTGAGCTGCTGGGCTTGGTGAATGCGATGTGCGCGGCGGTTGATCTTGCGCCTCGCGCTTCCGTTTCGTGAAAAAAGCGTGCTTCCACTCGCTCAGTAAACGGGCATTTTATACACTATTTATACACGTGAAGAATTATTATTCCTTCCTCCTGCGCTTCGGTGCGGGTGCGATGAAAAGAGGTTAACCTATGGCTCTGCGTTGGCTCACTGCCGGAGAATCCCACGGCGAGGCGCTCGTCGGCATTATTGAGGGCGTACCCGCCGGTGTGGAACTCACCAGCGACATGGTGCGTGACGCCCTGGCTCGCCGCCGCCTCGGCTACGGCCGCGGTGCCCGCATGAAGTTCGAGGAGGACCGCGTGCGCATCCTGGGCGGTGTGCGTCACGGCCTGACTCAGGGCGGCCCGGTTGCGATTGAGATTGCGAACACCGAGTGGCCCAAGTGGACTGACGTGATGAGCTCCGACCCGGTGGATCCGAAGCTGATTGAGGGTTGTGCGCGTAACGCTGCGCTGACTCGTCCGCGCCCCGGCCACGCTGACTTTACCGGCATGCAGAAGTACAACTTCTCTGAGGCTCGCCCGGTGCTGGAGCGCGCCTCCGCGCGTGAGACTGCGACCCGCGTGGCTCTTGGCGTGGTTGCCGCCCAGATTTTGAAGGCTCTGGGTGTTGAGCTGGTTTCTCACACCGTAGCTGTGGGTGGCGTGCACGCTCCCGAGGGCGCCCCGGTGCCTTCGCCCCGCAACGTTGACCAGCTGGATGCTGACCCGCTGCGCTGCTTCGACAAGGCAACCTCCGACGCGATGGTTCAGCACGTGGACGAGGCGCACAAGGACGGCGAGACTCTCGGCGGCGTGGTTGAGGTGCTCGCGTACGGTATGCCTCCCGGACTGGGTTCGTACGTGCACTGGGACCGCCGCCTGGACGCGCGCCTTGCCGCAGCGTTGATGGGTATTCAGGCTATTAAGGGCGTTGAGGTTGGCGACGGTTTCGCGACCGCTGACCGCCCGGGCACTGCCGCTCACGACGAGATTTCCATTGGTGAGCACGGCGTTACCCGCGATACCAACCGCGCAGGTGGTATTGAGGGCGGCATGAGCATTGGCGACCTGCTGCGTGTGCGTGCGGCAATGAAGCCCATTGCGACCGTGCCGAAGGCTCTGAAGACCATTGATACTTCCACCGGTGAAGAGGCTCGCGCCCACCACCAGCGTTCGGACGTGTGTGCTGTTCCCGCCGCCGGCGTGGTGGCGGAGGCTATGGTCGCCCTGGTGCTCGCTGAGGCTGCACTGGAGAAGTTTGGCGGCGACTCGATTGGTGAGACTCGCCGCAACATGGATTCCTACCTGGACGCCATTCCGGCGTCTCTGGCGTGGGAGTCTAACGTGGCTGGTTGGGACGCGTAGTGCCCCTTCCGGCGGAGTCTGAGGACCGCGGCGCGAAGGGTCGCGGTTCCGGGGAGGTTTCTGTGGAGCAGGGTGTTCGCCCGGTCGCTTCGAGCCCCCTTGCGCGTATTGCTGCGGCAACGAAGCGTGCGCGAGGGGGCGCTTCGCCGCGCCCGGAACCCGGCGCAGAATCCAGCGCGGAACCCGGTGTACCTGCTGCGGCTGAGCAGAGTGTTGAGGGCGCTGGGGCTCGTGAGGCTGTTGCGCGTGAGGATTCTTCCCGCCCGGCTTCTCGCGTGCCCACCCCCGCTGACCTGATGCGTTCTGGCGCCCGGCCCCTGCCTGCCGCCGCTCCCGTGAGCGCGCGGGGCGTGCGTCTGTACGCCTCCTCGGCCTCCGAGGATGCCGACCCGGCTGCGGGCCTGGATGAGGACCTGCGTCTGAAGCTGCTCAGCGCCCTGCAGGGTATGGGCACCGCTGAAGAGGAATCCCGCAAGGAACCCGCGAAGGCGGAAGCACCCAAGCCGACTGTGCCTAAGCCTGCCGCGCCCAAGCCGGCACCTCCGAAGCAGGCTCAGCCTGCAGAGGCAGCGGGGGAGAGCGCTTCTGCACCCGTGCAGAAGGCTGAACCCAAGCCTGTACCGGTCACGCCCGCAGCCCCTGTAGGTGTGACCGCGGCTGAACCCGCCAAGCCGGTCCGTCCGACTCCGGCGCTGTTCGGCAAGGTTCAGGTTGCCGCGCCTGCAGTACCCGCTGCGCCCCCCGCGGAAGAAGAGAACCAGGCAGGGGAGAAGCCCCTCGACGCTTCCGAACTGCCCGCAACCCCGGCTGAACCTGTGGCACCCGCAGAGCTCACCATCCCCGCAGAGCTCGCCGCACCCGCAGAAGCGCTCACAGAAGACGAGTCCGCCTACGGCGCTCGCATCCACCCGCAGCAGGTGCGTGAAATGCACGAGAACTTCGCGGAACGCTCCCGCCCCATCGTGCTCATCGGCCCCATGGCGGCAGGTAAGACCTACATTGGTACGCACCTGGCGCGTTTCTACGGCTACGAGTTCCTCGATGCCGACCAGCTCATCGTCGAACGCTACGGCGAAGTCTCCGAAATTTTCGAGATTTTTGGTGAGGCGTATTTCCGCGAGCTCGAACGCAAAACCATCGAAGAGGTCCTCACCTCGCCCGTGTACCGCAACACGGTGTTCTCTCTGGGTGGCGGCGCGCCCATGACCGACTCGGTCGCGGAGCTGCTCAAGGACGAATGCGTGGTGTACATCCTCGTTGATGCTGACACCGTCACCCCGCGCATTACCGGCAATAAGACCCGCCCGCTGCTGCAGCCGAACCCGGTCGAGCGGTGGACCGAAATTTTTGAGCGCCGCCGCAGCCGATACGAAGAGCTGGCGCACTTCACCCTGGACGCACGAGGCGGCCGCCCCATCACCGAGATGACCGCCGAAATCCAGGCGTACGTGACCGCAACCCGCGCCTCCCGCGCGCAGCGCCCCCAAGCATAACCCCTCACCTGTGAAAGGACACATGATGAGCACTCAGCCCACCCCCACTTTCGGTGCCTCCGGCGCGGAAGATATCACCCGCATCCCGGTGACCGGCAGCTCCCCGCGTGAGAACTATGAGGTTCTCATCGGCCACAACCTGCTCGGTAAAATCCCCGAAATTCTGGGCAACCGCACCAAGAAGGTGCTCGTGATTCACCCGCGTGCCCTGCGTTCCACCGGTGAGCTGGTCATGGAAGACCTGCGCGCCATGGGCTACGAATCGTTCAGCGCCGAAATCCCGGACGCTGAAGAGGCGAAGCACTACCAGGTGGCGGCGTTCTGCTGGCAGGTGCTCGGTCAGAACGACTTCACCCGCACCGACGCGATCATCTCCGTGGGCGGCGGCGCCATTACCGACGTTGCCGGCTTCGTCGCGGCAACCTGGCTGCGCGGCGTGCGCGTCATTCACATTCCGACCACCCTGCTCGGCATGGTGGACGCCGCCGTGGGCGGTAAGACCGGCATCAACACCGCCGAGGGTAAAAACCTGGTCGGCGCGTTCTGGCCGCCCGCCGCGGTGCTCTGCGAGATTGGCACCCTGCGCACTCTGCCCGAGCATGAGCTGCTGACCGGCATGGGTGAGGTCGTCAAGTGCGGCTTCATCGCAGACCCCGAAATTCTCGACCTGATCGAGGCGAACCCGAACGCCGTACGCGACTCGCAGTCCGCCGTGATGCGTGAACTCATTGAACGCAGCGTGCGCGTGAAGGCGGAGGTCGTCTCCGAGGATCTGCGCGAATCCGGCCGCCGCGAAATCCTGAACTACGGCCACACCCTCGCCCACGCCATCGAGCGCAACGAACGCTACCAGTGGCGTCACGGCGCGGCAGTGTCCGTCGGCATGGTCTACGCCGCCGAACTGGCGCTGGCAACCGGCCACGCCGACGAAGAACTCGTGGCACGCACCCGCCGCATCCTTGAATCCCTGGGCCTGCCCACCTCCTACAAGGCAGACGCATGGCCCCAGCTGCTCGAAGCGATGCGCCGCGATAAGAAGGCACGCGGCAACCTGCTGCGCTTCATCATTCTTGACGGTTTGGCTCGCCCGCGCGTCTATGAGGTGCCGGACGACTCGATTCTGTACATGACCTACCAGGAGATTATCTCCGAGTAGGTGCAAGTCCCGTATATTCACCGGATGCACCCGGCGCGTGTTTGCTAATACGCGCCAGCCGGGCGGGGTGCCACAGAAACTGTGGCGCCCCTGCTAGGCAAATTCGTGCGCATCCTGTAGAATGTACGGGACATATTTTTGCTCATTGAAAACTTAGCGCCTCGCCGGGTACCACTACGGCGTGGGCGTCGATGACACGAAGGAGAGCCCCATGGCATCCACTACCGATATTAAGAACGGCGCCGTCCTGAAGATTGACGGCAACCTCTGGTCCGTCGTAGAGTTCCAGCACGTTAAGCCCGGTAAGGGTGGCGCATTCGTCCGCACCAAGCTGCGCAACGTTACCTCCGGCAAGGTCGTCGACCGTACCTTCAACGCTGGCGCTAAGATCGAAACCGCAACCGTTGACCGCTCCGACTACCAGTACCTGTACCAGGACGGCGACGACTACGTCTTCATGGACATGAAGACCTACGACCAGATCAACGTTCCCGCAACCGTTGTTGGCGACGCAGCAAACTACATGCTCGAGTCCCAGACCGCAACCATCGCAATGCACGAGGGTAGCCCCCTGTACATCGAGCTGCCCGCATCCGTGGTCCTCGAAATCACCTACACCGAGCCCGGCCTGCAGGGTGACCGCTCCACCGGCGGCACCAAGCCTGCAACCGTTGAGACCGGCTACGAGATCCAGGTTCCCCTGTTCCTGGAGACCGGCACCAAGGTCAAGGTTGACACCCGCACCGGTGAGTACCTCGGTCGCGTGAACGACTAATGAATTCGCGTACGAAAGCCCGATTGCGCGCCCTCGAAGTGCTCTTCGAGGCGGATCAGCGCAACGAAGATTATATTGAGGTACTCCGCCGCCGCCGACTGTACACGGTAGCGCAGATCTCTGCTTACTCTGAGGAAATCATTCGTGGCGTTCGCGACCACGACGAAGAGATCCGCGAGTTTGTGGAGACTTACGCCCGTGACTGGTCCTTCGAGCGTATGCCCGCCGTGGACCGTGCCGTGCTGCGTATTGGCACTTGGGAGCTTCTGTACAATGATGAAGTTCCGGATGCTGTCGCAATTTCTGAGGCTGTCGGTCTGGCGCGTGTGCTGTCCACGAATGAATCTCCGAAGTTCGTGAACGGTCTGCTGGATAAGCTCCGTCAGGTGAAGCCGACCCTGCTCGCGTAAGACGTCCCACCGCGGCCTGCCCGCTAGCCCGTAGCTGGTTGGTTTGCTGCCGTTGAGGATGCACCCGCAGGGAGCGTACGTGAAACCCCCGCCGTACTGTAGTTCGCTACAGGACGGCGGGGGTTTTCTGTGTCTACGCTGAATGACCGATTCGTTGGCTAATGAGCCGTAAACTCGGTAGAGTGCTATATGAATGATGATTTAACGGGCCTGACGGGTGTTGTTAGCTGAATGGCACTAATGCTCTGACGGAGAACTACAAGGAAGGTAGTATGCCGGAACTGACTTGGGTTGGTAAGAACAAGGTTGTTACCCACCATCTTGATGTGCCGTATCGTGTTCTCGAAAAGCAGTACACCTACGGCAAGAACGCAGATGGCACTGATGTTTCTTCCTCTGAGAATATGGTTATTCACGGAGATAACTTGGAGGCTCTTAAATCCTTGCTTTCCATGTATGAGGGGCGTGTGGATTGTATTTATATCGATCCTCCCTACAACACTGGTAATGAGAGCTGGGTCTACAACGACAATGTGAAGGACCCGCAGATTTTGAAGTGGTTGGGTGAGGTCGTTGGTAAGGAGGGTGAGGACCTATCTCGTCACGACAAGTGGCTGTGCATGATGTACCCTCGTTTGCGTTTGCTTCAGCGTTTGCTTGCACCGACCGGAGCTATCTTTATTTCGATTGATGACAACGAAGCAGCTCATCTACGCCTAATCTGCAACGAGATTTTTGGTGCTCGTTGCTTCGTTGCGGATATTTCTTGGCAGCGTACATACTCTCCCCGTAACGATTCCAAGGGGATTCCCGCGGAAGTAGAGCATCTGCTGGTCTTCTCTAAGGAACCTGGATGGCAGCCTCGTAAGCTGGAGCGTACTGCAGAAGCAGATACGAAGTACAAGAATCCGGATAATGACTATTGCTCATGGGCTAGCGGCGATGCTTTCGCTCCCGGAGCCGCTACCCACCAAGGGATGGTGTACGCGGTCCAGCATCCGTTTACGGGTGAGCTAATCTATCCGACGGCTGGTAGGCACTGGTCGTTAGGTCAAGAGGAAGTCCTGAGTTCTTTCTCTGAATGGACCGAATATGAGCTTCGAGATATAGACGATGCTGAGAAGCGAGCTGAACTCTGCGGTATTCCCGTGGATGAAGTGCGTACGGGGGTTCAGGCGTTGATGCTGGTTAAGTCCCCCGAAGAGGTACGGGCTGATGCTCAGGCAGTGTACGAACGTGGTCGTTGGCCTCGGTTTAATTTTACGAAAAACGGATATGGCGGTGTGCGTCGTAAGATTTATCGGGATAGTGTCGGAGGTATCCTGCCCTCTAACTTCTGGGACCACCAGGCAGCTGGGCACACCGATGCCGCCAAGAAAGAAATTCGCGCTGTTTTTGGGGGGCGTGTGGCCTTTGATACTCCCAAGCCTACGCGTCTGGTCGAACGTGTTCTAGCTATTGCCACCGATAGCGACTCCATCGTTCTCGACTCCTTTGCAGGGTCTGGTACGACCGCTCATGCGGTACTGAACGCCAACGTCAAGGACCGTGGTAACCGCAAATTTATCCTTGTTGAACTGGGTGATTACGCGGAGACTGTGACGGCAGAACGTGTACGTCGCGTGATTGACGGATATGTCGAGACTACTGCGGAGGAATCAGTCCTTTTCGACCAGAAGATTAACCTTACCTCTCTGAAGAAGGGTGCCCAGGTCTTTGAAGAAGCAAACGCCGTAGCTACGGAGGCTACACAGAGCGGTGCCTACACGAAGGTCTCAAAGCCTAAGCTCTATACCGAAGTAACAGGTAAGAATAACGCCAGCGTATCTCTGCGTGTGACTGCCACCGTGGAACATGAAAAGAAAGCAGCCGGTGTCCCTGGCTCCTTTGCATATTATGAGCTGGGTGCTCCGCTCTTTGTACAGGATGGGCTGAACTCCGAAGTTCCATACGAGAAGATGGCGGAATACATCTGGTATTCAGAAACTTCGACCCCGTTGGACCCGCGAGGATACAACGAAGCCCGTAAGTTGTACCCGCACTACCTGGGTAAGTATGACGACACGAGCTACTTCTTCGCATACGACCCTGAATCGGCAACTAGCCTGGACAGGAAGTATCTCGGCACTATACCTACGGAATGTGCCGCCGGATCCTACGTTATCTATGCCGAGACATGTTTGTTGGATGAGAAGGATCTTCTCGCTCATAACGTTACTTTCAAAAAGATTGCCCGCGATATCTCGCGTGTCTAGGGCCTAACGACTACTTATTTTAGATTGGAGGACGATAGCACTATGGAACTCAAAAAGTACCAGAAGCGGGTCATCGATGACCTCAACGACTATCTGGAGTTTCTGACGAGCACGCAGTCTCTCTCGCGAGCCTACTCCGAATACTGGGAGGCTAGGCATGTCACCGTGGGGTCTAAAACCTCGCATGTACAGGAATACCAGAACACCATCACGAATGTTCCAAACATTTGCTACAAGGTTCCGACGGGTGGCGGCAAGACTTTTCTGGCTGCTGCATCGGTCAAACCGATTTTCGATTACCTGCCGAGCACTGCCCCACGTGTGCTCGTATGGCTCGTGCCGTCTGAGGCAATCCTGACCCAGACTCTGCGAGCACTTAAAGACCCACACCATCCCTATCGGCGCCGACTCAACACAGATTTCGGAGGCAGGGTAGAGGTGTACTCTAAGGATGAGCTCCTGGCAGGTCAGTCCTTTAGCCCCACCATTATTGCTGACCAGCTCTCGGTGATGGTGCTTTCTTACGACTCTCTGCGTTCCAATAAGAAAGACAGTCGTAAGGTCTATCAGGAGAACGGTAACCTTACGAGTTTCTCCACCTTTCTGGGGAATCCTGACCGTCCCATTGAGAACGCAGCTGAAGGCTCTCTCGCGCAGTACATTAACCAGCTCAACCCCGTAGTAATCGTCGATGAGTCTCACCACGCTAAGAGCTCGTTGAGCAAGGAGATGCTGAGTAACCTCAACCCTTCCTTTATTCTCGACTTGACTGCTACCCCGCAGGAGGACGCCAACGTTATTTCCTATGTGAGTGCTTCGGAGCTCAAACTTGAGCACATGGTTAACTGCCGGTTGTGGCTTACAACCGAACTTCTAAAGAGGAAGTGATTACGGACGCTATTGATTTGCGCTGCTCCCTGGAGAAAGTTGCGCTTGAAGCGCAGAAACAGGGCGGTCGGTATATTCGTCCTATCGTCCTCTTTCAAGCGGAACCTCGACATAAGGAAGAGGTCACTTCATTCAAAAAGCTACGTGAAAAGTTAATTGCAGCTGGCATTCCGAAGGAAGAGATTGCCATTAAAACTGCGCAGAAGGACGAGCTGAAGAACGTTAACCTGCTGAGCGAAGAGTGCCCGATTCGCTACATCATCACGGTGAATGCGTTGAAGGAAGGTTGGGACTGTTCCTTTGCATACATCCTTGCTTCGGTGGCTAACAGGACGAGCCGCGTAGACGTGGAGCAGATTCTAGGCCGAGTCTTGCGT
>ERZ1699226.99-NODE-103-length-15060-cov-2.852943_pt1 | contig 15060 bp, 10 predicted proteins | sample MGYA00581547_ERZ1699226 | MGnify/ENA primary metagenome ERZ1699226 (study PRJEB42319, sample SAMD00040328) | human oral metagenome | material: saliva | host: Homo sapiens | study: EMG produced TPA metagenomics assembly of PRJDB4115 data set (Metgenomic analysis of...
GTCTCCAGGCGAGCGTTCTTGTCCTTGACCAGCTCGGAGAGCAGGTACTTGACAAGGGAGAAGTTATCCAGACCTGCACGGGTCATGGGGTACAGGTTGTGCAGGCGCAGGGACTTCGGCAGATCTAGCACGGAACCCTGCTTCAAGAAGTTTGTCTTGAAACCGGCGTAGGGGCCGAAGAGCAGAGCACGCTTGCCGTCCACGTAGCGGGTGTCCAGGTGGGGAACAGACATGGGAGGTGCACCCACCGAAGCCTGACCGTACACCTTAGCGTTGTGCTGGTTTGCGGTTGCCTCGTGGGTGTTGCGCAGGAACAGGCCGGAGTCGGGGAAGCCGCCGTAGCCCTTACCCTCTTCAATGCCGGACTTCTGCAACAGGTGCAGGGCGCCACCGCCGGCACCGAGGAACACGAACTTCGCGTTGATGCTCAGAGGCTCATCCTTGTTGATGCGGTTAATCGCCTCAACCTGCCAGGAACCGTTCGATTCGCGGTTCAGGTTGGTGACCTGGTAGCCGTAGCGAACCTCAACACCCTTGGTCTGCAGGTAATCGACCAGCTGCTCGGTGAGGGAGCCGAAGTTCACGTCGGTACCTTCGGGGGACCAGGTTGCAGCCATCGGCTCGTTACCCTTGCGGCCCTTGACGGTCAGCGGTGCCCATTCGCCAATCTTCTCGCGGTCATTGGAGAACTGCATACGCTCGAAGAGCTTCTCCTTGCGGAAAGAATCGTAGCGCGCAGCCAGGTACTTGGAGTGGTCTTCGCCGAAGACCAGGGACATGTGGGGGACCGGGTTGATGAAGCTGGTGTCAGTCAGAATATTCTTCTCAGTCAGGGAAGCCCAGAACTGGCGGGAAACCTGGAACTGCTCGTTAATGTTCAGCGCCTTGGCAGCGGAGACAGTACCGTCGGGACCAGCGGGGGCGTAGTTGAGCTCGCACAGTGCCGAGTGGCCGGTACCTGCGTTATTCCAGGGGTTGGAGGATTCCTGAGCAACCTTGTCGAGGCGTTCGAGCAGGATAATATTCCAGGTCGGTTCGAGCTCCTTGAGGAACACGCCGAGGGTGGCGCTCATGATGCCGCCGCCGACCAGGACGACGTCGGTTCGTTCAGTACGTGCTACCACTGAGTTCTCCCTTAGGGTGAGGGTGCCCATCCTCGGGCACAATGACTGTGGGGTACATCATCTAGCCTACTCCTTTTAGCGGGGGAGGCATAGCTAGAATCAGCAAATAACAGGAGAGTGTTGCAGTTCACATGTTAGCTTCCCTGGAGGGTAAAAACCCTCCAGAGCACGCCAAACATGCGCACAATGCAACACTCAAACCTGAACTGCCTACAACTTACGCAGTTTTCCAAACAGCTCAATCGCATTCTGCTCCGTCTGATAGCCCTGAACCTCACGGCTCACCGCCACCTTAGACGTCACATTCAGCAACGGAACCGCCGGCATGAACTGACCCAGCTGAGACACAACCTTCGCGTACAGCTCACGCTGCGAATCCACCGAATCGGCAGAGTCCGCGGTACGAATCGCCTCCAAAATCTCAGTAAAACGAGGCGACGGCGCCACCGCCACAGCAGTAGGCGACGGCGAAGGCGACGCCGACGGGCTCGGCGAAGCAGAAGCCTCCTCCTCAGGCATCAACGGGTCCGGCGAATAACTCGGCTGCGGGCTCGGAGTCGCAGAAATCCGCACATTCGAATTCGCACCACCCGACGACGGCACATCAGAACTCTTCTTCGTCAAACCAGTCGTCATATCCGACGGCGCATTAGCAATCAACGAACGCACCTGATGCTCAGCAATCAGCGGCGCCAACACCGGACCAAAGAACGCATACGGGTCACGGTACATGCCGTAGAAACCCGCCAAGGTAATACCGCGCTCAGAAGAAACCTCACGGCTCTTCGACAGATACTCAGACCACGGCAGAGGCACCGGCTTAATATTCAGGCCCACCTCAATCAGCGAAGCCACCATCTCCGAATACACCTTCTGCGGAGTATCCATCCACGGCAGAGACACATCAGCAGGGTAGTAGCACTCAATCACCTGATTGTCGTACCCAGCCGTCGCCAACAGCGAGCGCGCCATATCCTGATTACGGTCCGTGTAATCCTTCGCGTCATCAGCCTTAATGCGGAACGACGGCGAAATCAGCGTCTGCGCATCCGAAGTGCCCTGTGGGTAATACTGACGCAACGCACCACGATCCACAGCATGCGAAATAGCGCGACGCACCGAAATATTCTTCAACACCGGATGCGCCGTATTCAAACCCAAATACACCAGCGAGAACGGGTCACGGCCCGGCGTCTGATAACCATCACGCGCCAACTGACCCAGATCAGACGAATTCACCTGATCACACGCATCAATATGACCCTCCATCAGCGCAAAATAACGCTTATCCGACGAAGTGAGAGTCGAAATCTGAATCTCATCCAGCTCAGGTGCCTGACCATCAAAATGGGTATTCTTCAGCAAGCGAACCGTGCCGGCCTCGAACGACTCCACACGGAACGCACCCGTACCCACCGGGTTACCCGTCAGCTTCTGGTCAGAACCAAACAGCGACGGGTCAATAATGCCGAACGCCTGCTGCGTCAAAATACGCGGGAACGCCAACGAAGGACGCGACAGCGTCACCACCACAGAGTTATCCTTCGCCACCACCGACGAAACCAGCGGCAAGAATGACTGCACAGCAGACGACTGAGCATCCGCCTTCTTGCCGGTCTTCTTATCATCCGGCTGAGTAGCAGCATGAGCACCCGCAGAAGCCGAGGCAGAAGCAGAAGCGCTCGGGGTCGCAGTCTCAGAAGCAGTAGCGGAAGCAGATGGGGAGGCGCTCGCAGAAGCACTTGCAGAAACACTAGCGGTAGCCCCCGGGGTCGCCGCGCCCGACGGCGACGCCTGAACAGGCGCAGGCTCCACCGCAGAAGGATCAATAGAACCCGGCTTCGGCACACCAAAACCCCACGCAAACAAAGGCTGAGCAGGCACCGCCAAAGCAGCAGTACCCTCACCCGTAGCCAACGCCTGCCACCTCTGGAAATTCTGCACCACAGCATCCGCAGACAACGCAACGCCACTACTAAAATGCGCCTCACGCAACACAAACGTATGCGTCAAACGGTCATCAGAAACCGTCCACGCACTACACAACGAATCCTGAACCTCAGGATCACCCGTGTAATGATTCGCCACCAACAACGTCTGCAAAACCTGCGCCGTCACCTGATACGTACTCGCCACAGGAAACAACGCCGGGTCCAAACCCAACGGCGCCGCACCCTGCGCAAAACGAAACACACGACGCGCATCAGCAGACGACGCGCTCGCCGAAGAACCAGCAGACGAACCAACAGAAGACTGACCAGAACACGCAGAAAGCGCCAAACCAGCACTAAAAAGCGCGCCAAAACGCAAAACGGCACGTCGACTCAAGCCACTCGAGCCGGCAGTGGCTCGTAGCAGCGCATCAGAATTGCCAACAGCTGACGATGCATAAGGCTGATGCTGCACGGGAGGGTCCTCTCTTCCGTCGCGGATGCTTATCTCTCAGGATAGCGGTTCAACACTCATCCGGGCGAGATACATACAAGAGGACCCGCCGCCACGACAACCGTGACGGCGGGTCCAATGTAAATGTGTGCGTGCGCGAGGGGGGACTTGAACCCCCACGCCATAAGGCACAGGAACCTAAATCCTGCGTGTCTGCCAATTTCACCACTCGCGCGCAGTGTCACCCCACATCCGAAGATGCATGCGTCTGAGGCAACAAAAAATTAGTGTACACGAGGAATCAGGGTTCGCCAAGCCTTAAAAGAAGCCCCCATAGGGCTAAAAACCAGCAAACACGCCGAACAACAACCCCCTCAGGAAGCAGTCGAACGGCAATCAGCAAACCCTAAAAAGCACGACCCTACTTCGGGTCAATACCCAAATCACGACGCAACTTAGCCACATGACCCGTCGCACGCACATTGTACTGAGCCACAGAAATAACACCCTGCTCATCAATCACAAACGTCGAACGAATCAGACCCTCATACACCTTGCCGTAATTCTTCTTCTCACCCCACGCACCATACGCCTCAGCCACAGCATGATCAGCATCAGACAGCAGCGGGAACGTCAACGACTCCTTCTCCACAAAACGGCCAATAGCCGCCGGCGAATCCGGAGAAACACCCAACACCACGTAACCCAGCGACTTCAACGACGCCAAATTATCGCGGAAATCGCACGCCTCCTTCGTGCAACCCGGAGTCGAAGCCTTCGGGTAGAAGTACAGAATGACCTTGCTACCCGCATAATCGCTCAGGCTGTGCTCCTTACCCGACGCATCAGAAAGGGTAAATGCAGGCGCCGGAGTACCCGGCTCAAGACGAACACTCATCAATAACTCCTCAAACAACAAAACTAGGGGAGGGGCGGATGCGCCCCGTGCAATACACACAGTCTAGTGTCCCACACACCCCACCCAAACAATGTGTCCAGGCTCACCCTGTTTCAACTTGCGCACAGCACAAAAAACCGCGTATAGTATTTTTCTGTTGCAAGGGAAACCTTGAAAAACAAATAAGCGCCTCTAGCTCAATTGGCAGAGCAATTGACTCTTAATCAATGGGTTCTGGGTTCGAGTCCCAGGGGGCGCACTTCAAAGAAAATCCCGCTGATTCCTCGGAATCGGCGGGATTTTTGCGTTCCCTGAATTTTATGGTTCTTTTGGCTCGAGGTGCATATTATCCTCTTTGCTCCTGCAGGGGACCCGTCCTCGCAGAGCTCGGACACCCTGATGTCGCGGCAGAGGATATATGCACCTCTGCGTGTATCGGTATTCGGGGTGCGCTGAGGTCCCGCCGGGGTTGCGGTAGATTCGCGGTGGTTTTGTGTGCGCCCCGTGCCTAGCGAACTGGCGCGGGGGAGGCTGTCGCCTTTTAGCCTGTTGCTTGGTGGCTTGGCGTTTTGCGTGTGGGGCGGGGGAGGCTGTCGCGTTTTGGTGTGTTGCCTGGTGGTTGGGTGTGGGTACAGGAAAGCCCGCCACCGTCACAAGACAGTAGCGGGCAATCACCTCAAAAAGTCTTAGCTACAGGACCGGCCAAATCCGCGTCACAAACTCACGGAAATCCTCAACATCCTTACCCTGCTCCAGCAGACCAGTGCCAAAACGAGTCGCAACCTCAGCATTATCCTCAAACGACAAATAAAACGAGCTGCCATTCACCGACTCAATCGTCACCGCATCATCACCCACACGGTAAGCATGCAGTGCATTCGTATTATCAATCGTCGTAGCCGTACCCGCAGGCGTCAACGCAGGCAAATTCACCGGAGCAATAATCACCTCATCCGGCGCATCCTGATAACCCACAATAAAATGCTGCTGATCAGGATACTGGTGCAACGCCAAATCAGGATTACGGTAAACCGCGCGGCCCGTCGCATACACCAAATTGTATGCACCGTAATTAATAATCTGCTCGTCAAAAACCGGGTGCAGAACCCGAATCAGTTCCTCACCCGTCAAAAACTCGCTACTCTCAACAGAGTTACGGGGGTCAACAACCTCTGCGTACTTACTTGCTTCGGTCAGCTCATCAGCGACCGTGATAATCGGTTCGGTCATAGCTTCAGTCTACCGGGGCAACCAACGAAGGTCACGAGTATTCGCAAATATTACGCGCCATGACGTCCAAAAATGCGAGTTTTTCTCACCTGTTCAAATGAGCGCCCAAGAGTGCACACACGCGCACAAGGTGTCCACATCATGAAAGAAAGTATTCGACCTGCGCCTTTATGAACAAAAACGGGTGTGTTGCCCGACAGAGATTTGACTCACCCCCTCTCGGGGCGCACCATAGAAGGGTGAAGACAGCAATGTTCCAGCGAATTCTAAACCTTGTCGACGTCGCCTAGGGCGAGTGGCAGGGTCTATTCACTGCGACTGAGCGCCCCTACCGCTACCACCAACAGCGAGGGGCATTTTTTATAGCTTGGTACCCCCGGGCATAGGATGCGTGAGAATCACACAAACCCCACGCAGAACATTGAGTACAACGAAGAACCATTAAGACACGAGGCATTTCCATGACCATGGGATTTTCCACTTCTGATGACGCGGCAAACGCTCCCGCAGAACGCATGACCGGTTCTCAGGCAATCGTCCGCACCCTCGAAGACCTGGGTGTGACTGACGTATTCGGCCTGCCTGGTGGAGCTATTCTGCCGACCTATGACCCCCTGTACGACTCCAAGAAGGTCCGCCACATCCTGGTCCGCCACGAGCAGGGCGCAGGCCACGCAGCCCAGGGCTACGCAGTGTCCAGCGGCAAGACCGGCGTGTGCATCGCAACCTCCGGCCCCGGCGCAACCAACCTGCTGACCGCAATCGCTGACGCAAACATGGACTCCATCCCCCTGGTCGCAATCACCGGCCAGGTGTCCACCAAGCTGCTGGGCTCCGACGCATTCCAGGAAGCTGACATCGTCGGCATGGCAATGCCCATCTCCAAGCACTCCTTCATGATCACCGACCCGCAGGACATCCCCCGCGCACTGGCTGCAGCATTCCACATTGCATCCACCGGCCGCCCCGGCCCCGTGCTCGTGGACGTCACCAAGGACGCACAGGTCGGCATGATGGAATACCGCGGCATCCCCGAAGACCTCGAACTGCGCGGCTACACCCCCGTCACCCGCGGCCACTCCAAGCAGATCCACGAAGCTGCAAAGTTCATCACCGAGTCCAAGCGCCCCGTCTTCTACGTGGGCGGTGGCCTGGTGCGCTCCGGTGCCTCCGAAGAGTTCCACAAGCTGGCTAAGCTCATCGGCGCACCCGTCGTCACCACCCTGAACGCAATCGGCGCGTTCCCGGACTCCGACCCGCAGAACCTCGGCATGCCCGGTATGCACGGCACCGTCCCCGCCGTCGCCGCAATGCAGAAGTCTGACCTGCTCATCACCCTCGGCGCACGCTTCGACGACCGCGTCACCGGCAAGCTCGACTCCTTCGCACCCGAGGCTAAGGTCATCCACATCGACGTTGACCCGGCAGAAATCTCGAAGATCCGCTTCGCAGACGTGCCGATCGTCGGCGACCTCAAGTACGTACTGCCCGAGCTGACCGACCTGCTCTCCACCGAGTTCGCACAGCAGCTGCCGAACCTCACCGAATGGTGGAACGAGCCCAACGTCATCCGCAAGGATTACCCGCTCGGCTATGAGAAGCCCAACGATGGCCTCGGCTCGCCCGAATACGTCCTCGAGCGCATCAGCGCCCTCACCGGCCCCGACGCATACTACGTCACCGGCGTTGGCCAGCACCAGATGTGGGGTGCACACTACATCCAGCAGGAAAGCCCCCGCCACTTCGTCAGCTCCGCAGGCCTGGGCACCATGGGCTACGGCGTTCCCGCCGGCATGGGTGCAAAGGTCGCACACCCCGACTCCACCGTGTGGATCATCGACGGTGACGGCTGCTTCCAGATGACCAACCAGGAACTGGTCACCTGCGCACAGAACAACATCCCCGTCAAGGTTGCCATCATCAACAACTCCTCCCTCGGCATGGTGCGCCAGTGGCAGACTCTGTTCTACAACGAGCGCTACTCCAACACCGACCTGAAGGACGGCCACGGCACCGTACGCATCCCCGACTTCGTCAAGCTCGGCGAAGCATACGGCTGTGCAACCTTCCGCTGCGAACGCGACGAAGACGTGGACGCAACCATCAAGGCTGCCCTCGAAATCAACGACCGCCCCGTGGTCATTGACTTCACCGTCAGCCCCCACGCCCTGGTCTGGCCCATGGTCCCGGCAGGCGTATCTAATGACAAGATTTGGATTGCGAAGAACACTTCGCCCGAGTTCGATCGTGAGGGAGAGAACTAATGTCTCAGCACACTCTGTCCGTTCTGGTAGAAGATAAGCCGGGCGTTCTCACCCGCGTCTCCGGTCTGTTCTCCCGCCGACTGTTCAACATCCTCTCCCTGGCTGTGGGCCCCACCGAAAACCCCGGTGTTTCCCGCATCACCGTCGTGACCGAGGGTGACGCTCACACCATCGAGCAGATTACTAAGCAGCTGAACAAGCTTGTTCACGTGCTGAAGGTCGTCGAGCTTCCCGCAGACTCCTCCACCCAGCGTGGTCACATCCTGATTAAGGTCAAGGCCGACGCAGTTGCTCGCCTGCAGATCGTTCAGGCAGCTGACCTGTTCCGCGCATCCGTGATTGACGTTTCCCCCGAGTCTGTTGTCATCGAGGCAACCGGTTCTGAGGAGAAGCTCAACGCACTGCTGGATGTTCTGGAGCCTTACGGTGTTCGCGAAATCGTTCGCGCCGGCACCATCGGCCTGGCACGTGGCCCCCGCGCTATGAGCGAGCGCATCTAACACCCACCAGGGTGCCACACCAACCCCGCACCAGCGGGAAATAGCGTCGGGTATCGCACCGCTACAACCGGGAAAACCGGTAGCGATGCGATACCCGACCCTATGGGCTCACAGACCTTCCGGATACTTCAGATGCTGAGAAGTAATCTCGACAGCCCGCAACTAAACAGCTATCAAGTAGAATAGTGAATGTTGAGCCCAGCCTGGGCCGCATATCAAACTTACTGAGGAGAAGAAATGGCAGCAACCATTTTCTACAACGACGACGCAGACCTCTCCCTGATCCAGGGCCGCACCGTAGCAGTTATCGGTTACGGCTCCCAGGGCCACGCACACGCACTGAACCTGCGTGACTCCGGCGTGAAGGTCATCGTCGGTCTGTCCGAGGGCTCCAAGTCCCGTGCCAAGGCTGAGGCAGAAGGCCTGCGCGTCGCAACCGTTGCAGAAGCAGCAGCAGAAGCAGACGTCATCATGATCCTGACCCCGGACCAGGTCCAGGCAAAGGTCTACGCAGAGAGCATCGAGCCGAACCTCAAGCCCGGCAACGCACTGTTCTTCGCACACGGCTTCAACATCCGCTTCGGCTACATCACCGCACCCGAGGGTGTCGACGTGGCAATGGTCGCCCCCAAGGGCCCCGGCAACACCGTCCGCCGCGAATACGAAGCAGGCCGCGGCGTTCCCGCCCTGGTTGCAGTCGAGAAGGACGCATCCGGCGAAGCACTCGCACTGGCACTGTCCTACGCAAAGGCACTGGGCGCAACCCGTGCAGGCGTCATCAAGACCACCTTCACCGAAGAGACCGAATCCGACCTGTTCGGCGAGCAGGCAGTCCTCTGCGGCTCCACCTCCCAGCTCGTCCAGTACGGCTTCGAGGTCCTCACCGAAGCAGGCTACCAGCCCGAAATCGCATACTTCGAGGTCCTGCACGAGCTCAAGCTCATCGTTGACCTGATGATCGAAGGCGGCATCGCTAAGCAGCGTTGGTCCATCTCCGACACCGCAGAGTACGGCGACTACGTCTCCGGCCCCCGCGTGATCTCCCCCGAGGTCAAGGAAAACATGAAGGCTGTCCTGGCAGACATCCAGAACGGCAACTTCGCAAAGCGCTTCATGGAAGACCAGGCTGCAGGCGCACCCGAGTTCAAGGAACTGCGCGCAAAGGGCGAGGCACACCCCATCGAGGCAACCGGCCGCAAGCTGCGCGAGCTGTTCTCCTGGAACACCGCTAACGACGACTACACCGAAGGTTCCGTCGCTCGCTAAGCTGTAGCTCAGCAATAGCTTTCTAAGAATCCGGCGCACCACCCACACCCCGCTACAGGGGAGGGGTGGGGTGCCGGATTTCTGTCTAACGAGAGCCTGCTAAAACCCCAAAACAAGGGGTGTGATGCAGTTCATGCTCGCTCGAGTTGCGGGTGCCCGCAGAATGCCGTATAGTATTTACTTGTTGCAGGGGAAGCCCTGAAAAACAAATAAGCGCCTCTAGCTCAATTGGCAGAGCAATTGACTCTTAATCAATGGGTTCTGGGTTCGAGTCCCAGGGGGCGCACTTCAAAGAAAATCCCGCTGATTCCTCGGAATCGGCGGGATTTTTGCGTTCCCCTTGAAATACGGTTTTGTAGTGCGAGGTGCATATATCCTCTTTGCTCCTGCAGGGGACCCGTCCTCGCAGAGCTCGGACACCCTGATGTCGCGGCAGAGGATATATGCACCTCTGTGTGTATCGGTATTCGGGGTACGCTGCGGTCCCGCCGGTTCGTTGGGGTGCGCGGTGGTTTCGTGTGCGCCCCGTGCCTAGCGAACTGGGGCGGGGGGAGGCTGTCGCGGTTTAGCGTGTTGCCTGGTGGCTTGGCGTTTTGCGTGTGGGGCGGGGGAGGCTGTCGCGGTTTAGCGTGTTGCCTGGTGGCTGGATGTTTGGGCTGGTGCGCCGTGTTTTCCGGAAGCGCCCTCAGGGTGTCACACGGACGCTCTCCGCAGCGAAGCAAGGAGGGGCGGAGCGTCCGGGTGACGGGTGCCCCTGCGTAGGCGCGGAGGAAACATGCGGCGTGGCAGCCTCCACCCACACGCAATGAGCTACCGCGTATCAGAGTGTAACCCCGGTGAGAGCCTAGCCTAAGACTGCGGTAAACTGAAAGTTATGACTGCAACTCCGTTCTACATCACCACCGCCATCTCCTACCCCAATGGCAACCCGCACATCGGCCACGCCTACGAAACCATCGCCGCCGACGTGCTGGCCCGCTTCAAGCGCCTCGACGGCTTCGACGTGCGCTTCATGACCGGCACCGACGAGCACGGCCAGAAGATGCAGACCACCGCAGAGAAGCTCGGCAAAACCGCCAAGGAACTCGCCGACGAGAACTCCGCACGCTTCAAAGCAATGAACGACGCGCTGAACATCAGCTACGATCGCTTCATCCGCACCACCGACCCCGACCACTATGTCGCATCCCAGGCCATCTGGAAGCGCATGGAAGAAAACGGCGACATCTACCTCGACAAGTACGCCGGCTGGTACTCCGTCCGCGACGAAGCCTACTACGCAGAAGACGAAACCGAAGTCCGCGACGGCCAGCGCTACGCCATCACCACCGGCACCGAAGTCGAATGGACCGAAGAAGAATCCTACTTCTTCCGCCTCTCCAAGTACGGCGACAAGCTCCTCGAACTCTACGCCAACGAAGGCTACGTCTACCCCGAATCCCGCCGCAACGAACTCATCTCCTTCGTCAAGGGCGGCCTCAACGACCTGTCCATCTCCCGCACCACCTTCGACTGGGGCGTACCCGTACCCGGCAACGACAAGCACGTCATGTACGTGTGGGTCGACGCCCTCACCAACTACCTGACTGGCCTCGGCTACCCCGACACCAACAACGAGCTGTTCACCAAGTACTGGCCCGCCGACCTGCACCTCATCGGCAAGGACATCACCCGATTCCACTCCATCTACTGGCCCGCATTCCTGTGGTCCGCCGGAATCGAACTGCCCAAGCGCGTCTTCGGCCACGGCTTCCTGCTCGTCAACGGCGAGAAGATGTCCAAGTCCGTCGGTAACGTCGTCGACCCCGCAAACCTCGTCGACGCATTCGGCCTCGACGCCGTCCGCTTCTTCCTCATGCGTGAAGTGTCCTTCGGCCAGGACGGCTCCTACTCCGAAGAGTCCATCATCAACCGCATCAACTCCGACCTGGCAAACAACCTCGGCAACCTCGCCCAGCGTTCCCTGTCCATGGTCGCCAAGAACTGCGGCGGCGCTGTGCCCGAGCACGGCGAATTCACCGAGGCCGACCGCAAGATCCTCGACCAGGCGGCTGCCCTCTACGAGCCCGTCCGTGCAGACTTCGACGAGCAGGCATTCCACCGCGCTTTGGAACGCATCTGGACCGTTCTCGCAGACACCAACGCCTACTTCGCAGAACAGGAACCCTGGACCCTGCGCAAGAACGGCGAACTCGACCGCATGAACACCGTGCTGTACGTAACCCTCGAGGTCGTACGCCAGGTTGCCCTGCTGCTGCAGCCCGTCATGCCCGACGCAACCGCCAAGCTGCTGACCCTGCTCGGCGTACCCGAAGGCGACGCACGCCAGTTCGCAGCCCTCGGCACCGCACTCGTGCCCGGTACCGAACTGCCCGCACCCGCACCGGTGTTCCCCCGCTACGAAGCACCCAAGGCATAACAGCCCTACTGCTTCTGCAATAGCGAATAGCTGAGATAGCCCCCGGCTTCCCCACCCCAGATGGGGGAGGAGCCGGGGGCTTTTCGCATACATATATAGGCGCGGGCAGAGACGGGGGGGGGGTACAGGGCAGGGATGGGGGGAACAGAGAGAGGACGTAGGTTGAGCCGCCACTCATCCTTAAGGATGAGGTCTGCACCCCGCCCAGCCCGCCTCAGGCTCACCTCAGCCCGTGGAATGAGTGGGGAATCTTCGCATCCGCAGGGCAAGAGCCGGTGAACACCTACCAAAATCAACCTGGAGGATGATAAAAACACCGTAGTCAGCGCCACATTGCGTGAAATAATTGAACTATGACTACGACAACTCATCACGCCCAGGCGGCGCAGCCTGCCGTCTCCGCACGAAACCTTTCCAAAACCTACGGCATCGGTGAAGCCACCGTCCACGCCCTCAACAACGTCTCCGTCGACTTTGAGCAGGGCAAGTTCACCGCAATCATGGGCCCCTCAGGCTCGGGTAAGTCCACGCTGATGCAGACCATCGCAACCCTGGACACCCCCGACCCGAACCCCGCCACCTCGATTCGTATTGGCGGTGTGGAGCTCTTCGGTCTGAAGGACAACGCCCTCACCGAATTCCGCCGCGAACACATCGGCTTCATCTTCCAGGCGTTCAACCTGGTGCCCACCCTCACCGCGGGCCAGAACATTGACCTGCCCCTGGGCCTTGCCGGTAAGAAGCCCGACCCGCAGTGGCGCGACTACCTGGTCAAGACCCTCGGCCTGGAAACCCGCCTCAACCACCGCCCCGAACAGCTCTCCGGCGGTCAGCAGCAGCGCGTCGCCATCGTGCGTGCACTGCTCGCACGCCCCGAAGTGGTCTTCGCTGACGAACCCACCGGTAACCTCGACTCCAACTCCGGTGCCGAGGTGCTGCGCCTGCTGCGTGCCGCCGCAACCGACCACGCACAGACCATCCTCATGGTCACCCACGACGCAAACGCCGCCTCCTACGCAGACCGTGTGGTCTTCATCAAGGACGGCATGGTCGCCGGCGAAATGATCGAACCCACTTACGACGCCGTCCTCGGCGCAATGGCACAGCTGGAAGGTCGATAAGCCGTGGCAACCACACTGAACACGGTGGCGCGCTCCAATCTGCGCGCCTCCAAAGGAAAATACATCCTCACGGGCATAGGCATCGCGATCTCATCCTTCTTCATCGCCGCCATTATGATGCTCACCAACTCGTTGCAGGCGACCGTCAACTCCTCCGTGGGTGACGTGCTCTCCCGCGCCGAGGCGGTCGTCGCCTCCGCCGCTACAACCAGCGACGGTCAAGACAGCACCTCTATCTAACTGACCCGTGATCCGATTCAGACAGTAGAAACGCGCGACCTGCTCTCCGGCTACTGGGTGCAGTACGCCGTCACGGGTTCGATCGGTACCGGCGACCAGAAAACCCCCGTGCAGTACAACCAGCTGCCCGCCGACTCGAGCCTCTTCCCGTACAAGGTGCAGGGCAAAATCCCCAGTAGCGACCACGAAATCATGGTCTCCACCTACTTCGCGAAGAAGCATAACCTCTCGCTGAACGGCAAGGTCACCAGCACCGACGTTGTGGAATCCGTCAGCGCCCCCGGCACCACTAAGACCGCCGAATACACCGTCGTCGGTCTGTTCGACCCTGGCTTTGAAGGTTCCACCACCAACCAGGCTGTCTTTATTGGCGGTACCAGCCTCGGCGAAGCTACGCTGAAAGCAGCCGAAACCGAAAACAAGACTTCCGCCGCCGGTTACCGAAACATGGCTGGCGCGAACCTCATCTACCTCAAGTTCAAGGACGGCGTAACCGACGCCAAGCTCAAGAGCCTGCAGGACTCCCTGAGCAGCGGCGACAGCAAGAACGACCCGCGCGTTATGACCGGTCAGAAGCTGCTGGAGGACTACCAGAAGAGCATCTCCACGGTCTTCACCTCCATTAGCGTGGTCCTTGGCGCCTTCGCAGCGCTGGCTCTGCTGGTCTCCTCGTTCGTCATCTCCAACACCTTCGCGGTGCTGGTCGGCCAGCGCATCCGTGAACTGGCTCTGCTGCGCACCCTCGGTGCCCGCGGCGGCTCCCTCGTACGGATGCTACTCATCGAATCCATTACCGTGGGCGTGGTGTTCTCCCTCATCGGTGCGCTGCTGACCTACCCGGTCGGCATGCTGGTTGGTGCAAACCTCACCACCATCATGATCTCGTACTCAATCACCCCGGTGATTATCAGTACCCTGATCTGCACCATTGTCACGGTTCTGGCGTCGCTCTCCCCGGCACGAAGCGCCCTGCGCATCTCGCCCATTAGCGCGATGAGCGAGCACACCAACCGCGAAGTCGGCAAGCACGGCAAGATCGGCCCCATCATCGGTGCCCTCTTCGCCATCGGTGGCGTTGCCGCCGTCGTGACTGCACTCGATAAGGCAACCAGCACCGAACGTGACGGTAACTCCGCAATCTTCCTCGGCATGCTCGCCGCACTGCTGCTCGGTATTGCGGTCTTCCTCATCACCCCGCTGGTGCTACCCCCGCTGGTACGTGCCCTCGGCGCGGTCACCCGCACCCAGACCGGCAAGCTCGCGCTCGCCAACGCACTGCGTTCGCCCAAGCGCACCGTCTCCACCGGTCGTGCCGTGCTGGTGGGTACCCTGGTCGTGTCGACTGTGCTGACCGGTTACTCGGTGCTGAGCGCCTCGCTGACCAAGGCCCTGGATCAGCAGTACCCGATTTCTGCGCAGGCAAAGTACAGCTCGTATGACCAGTCCGAGGCAGCCTCCACCGTGACCAAGGCGGAGGAAATCGCCTCCAAGGTCAAGGGTATTAAGAACGTTCAGGCATCCGCTGTTGGTTACGCAGCCGGTGTGGTTGACTACACCGTCGAGTACGAAGGCCAGACCGCCAACCAGAATTCCGACCTGGTGGCGCTGAGCTC
>ERZ1699226.102-NODE-107-length-14706-cov-2.960765_pt1 | contig 14706 bp, 8 predicted proteins | sample MGYA00581547_ERZ1699226 | MGnify/ENA primary metagenome ERZ1699226 (study PRJEB42319, sample SAMD00040328) | human oral metagenome | material: saliva | host: Homo sapiens | study: EMG produced TPA metagenomics assembly of PRJDB4115 data set (Metgenomic analysis of...
TCTCATAAGTTCTTCCTAATGATGGTTTGGTCGCTTTTCATTATAGTTCTTATGGGACTTTTTGTGTACACTTAAAAAGCTCTATAATCTCTACAGTGGTTTTACCCACTACAGAAATTATAGAGCCCAAAAAAGATAACGACTAGAAATGGTCGTTGTCTTTTATTTTTAAGAAGAGAGGAGTCGTAGACAGCCAAGCAGCATTTATACACGGCAGTAGGAGTTTACCAGTAGACTTATCTTAGCCCTTGAAACTTGCACTTGCTTATCAAGATGTTATAATGACCTATAGGTATAAGCATCAAAAAGGGGGGAAATTTATGGCTTTACGCAGCCAATTAATTACCAAAGAGTTTCCAGAATTAGATAGGGTAGAGCGCTTAAACAACGAGGCCTTTCCAGAAGAAGAACGTATTCCATTAAGTGACTTCTTAAAATTGGATGGTCGTGATGATTATCATTTCTTTGCCTTTTATGACGAGGATGATTTTGTTGGATTTGCCTCAGTTCTCTACAATGCCAAAGTTTTTTATGTGAGCTTCTTCGCCATCGTACCTCAAATGCGGAGTCATGGCTACGGAAGTGAGATTATTGATAAACTGGTGGACTTTTATGGACCATCTCGTTCTATGGTCTTGGAAGTAGAGCGCTTGGATGAACCCAATGACAATCCTGAGCAACGTGCGGCGCGTTGGGATTTCTATAAGCGTAATGGTTTTAAGACTTCCAATGCCTTCTTGGAATATGAGGGCTTGAGTTTTGAAATTCTCTATCGCGGCGATCACTTTGACGAAAAAGCCTACAGAGACATATTCCACAAACTTCAGGAAAATGCTTATTTTGATTTTAGTATTAAACATCGTCGCTTGAGCGATTTATAAACTATCCATTCAAACAGGTCTTAGTCGGCCTGTTTTTCATTTGTTTTTAACGTTTGCCAATCGTTTTCAGAATATTTTGCCCTCCTATGCTATAATGGAAGTACTATGAAGAAAGTAATTTTACAGTATCTGGCAAGTGCCCTGGCTGTAATCCTCATACTTGGTCTTGTGGTTTTCAATCGACAGCGCAATCACTCTTTGGTAAAGAAGGTCAAAGACCCTGAGATTTCCTATATTTATCAGGATTCTTTGGAAAATATAGATAGACTGGCACTTAGTCAGGCTGGGGTTATCCAATCTTATCAACTCGATGCTTTGTCTGTTAGGAAGGAAGACGGGAAGATTTACCTCGTTCTCCATATCAATCATTCCTATGATATGCAGGTAAATCTTGTCCTAAAGTCTGATATCTACGGTGATTTATCTGTGGTTCAAGCGACGCCATCAAAGGCTTTAAAGCTGGCCTTGGAGGACGCGTCTTATCAGAAACGCTTGACCTTGATTTCACAAAAGGCAGATGCTATTATGGCTCGTGACCACTGGGATCAGGGCATTAAGCCGGCTTATGTGGCTCAGGTGAGAAGTAAGATGAAGAAGACTTCTCTGACCCAGCTAGACAAGGTTCTACGGGATATTGACCAAGAAAGTAAGGAAGTGGGCTCAGATACCTATACGGCCTTTTTCCAAGCTTCTCAACTACCTAATCATGACAAGCTCAATTTGGTTATGGAGCACATGCAGGTTTATGTGGACAAGTACCAGTTCCTCCAGTTAGGGAAGTCAGGTTATAAATTTTCCAAGAAGCTAGAGCCAACCAGTCCTTTTTATAGTTACTTCCGTGAGGCTATTATGGAGACCTATCAGACGGATCTAGGGCTTGGGGTGGATGACTTAGGTATCAAGCTCCATCTTTTTAGGTCTTGGATTGATAAGCAGTCCATGGACTATATTAGGACCAACTACAAGGGCAAGACAGATTTAGACAAACTTCTGGCCTACAGCAAGGACAAGAAGATTCATTTGGATTACACTACGGGTGCTTCCTACCATAATCGAAGCTTGGGAGACTTTACCTATCCGCAGAACATGAAAATTCAGCTACCTCAGACCAGTGTCATGGGCCCATACGGAGTTAGCAATTCCCGTTTTATTGAGTTTATTGTCAATATGGATACGGGGAGATTTGTCTCTGAGTGGAATGTCTACAAGAAAAGGAAAGACGGTAGCATCGACTCCAATCCCAAGCATTACAAGATTGAAGACGGTGCTGACATTGCCGATACGGATTCTGCTAATTATGGGCTGTCTAAGGGATTGAATGCTGACCTACCAGCCTATCTCAATAATAGCCATACCTATCTTGACGTTCGTCATCCTGCTGACAATGCGATTAGACGCAAGATGGTTAGGAAGTGGAAAAATCCCAAGAATGTCTTAAACGGTGGGCGCTATGCTGATATTGTTAAAAAAGGAGGCTTGAAAGACCTTGAAACATGGAGACAAGTTAAAGCTGAAGACCGGCTCCAGGTCTACAATGCTTACCTTGATTATATTCGCTCTCATCTTGTGCTTAATGGGTTTGACAGCTTTTACCAAGAAACCTACAAGCCCCAAGGTGGAGACAAAAAAGACTGAAACCCTTGATAGTGTTCTTGTCGCTAAGAATTTCTATCGCGTAAGGGATGCCTATGCCATAAAGCTCTACGGGCAGGATGAGGGGATGTCCTTTGATGTGGCTGGCCAAAGACTTTTTGGATCAAACATTGCTATTAAGGATGGCCTATTATATGGCTCCAGTCTTGGGGATTTAACCATTGAGGCTTATTTTCAAGGAGAGGTGTCCTACCTTTTAGAGGCTACCCAGAAGCTCCCAGTGGACAAAAATCGCATCAAGGCTAATCACTATAGTCAGGACATTGTTCTGAATAAGGTTTGGACTAGTCTGGAAGGCCAAGAAACCTCCAACAGTATCATCACTCAGTTTCAGGATAAGACCCTACTCAAGCTGCGGATCAGCTACAACAAAGAGTTTCTTCCCACAAAGATTCAAGGTTTCTACAATAGCCAAACCTTGAATGGCTGGCGGGACCTCTTTTACATAGATTATCCTTACAGTAATCAGGAAGCCTTCAATCAGGCTCAAGATGCCTATATACAACACATCCAGTACATGGAAACTCATCCTGAGGAAGAAGCAGGAGAGTTTGGTTAATAAAGCAAAATCACCTTTATCTCGAGATAAAGGTGATTTGTTTGCGCCTAAGATTTAAGTTTTAGTTTTGATTTGTGGCAACTTCTGGAAAAAGCTTGTCTAAGATTTTTGAAGTGATAGCCTGTCCAGGTCCTTCAGCACAGTAGGTGTGCATATACATAGAAGGGTTAAAGTTGAGCTCGATGCAGGTGCAATGAGGGTTTTCTTTGCTAGCAGGTTGGGTTTCATCTGGAATAATGAGGTCAACCCCACAAGCCCAAGCGCCCATACTAGTTGCCATAGCTGCAGCTAGTTCTTGGTAAGAGGAATCCATGGTCTCAGTGACATCAATAGAGTCACCACCCGTAGAAATGTTTGAGTTACGACGTAGATTGACCTTTTTCCCTTCTGGGAGAATATCATCTGGGGTATAACCCTGTTGTGTTAACATCAGTTGTTCGATGTCTCCTAGCGCAATGATTTCAAGTGGTGAGCGGTGATCACGTCCTCGCAATGGATTGGCATTTTTCTGAGCGACCAATTCACGAATGGTGTGTTTGCCATCACCGACAACATTGGCAGCGACACGAAGGAGGACAGCCTCACAACGTCCATCCAAGATAAAGAAACGGTATTCGGTTCCTGGGATAAATTCTTCAACAAGAACAGCTGTATCTTCTGCAAAGGCAATCTCGAGGGCTTTCTTATAGTTATCAAGGCTGGCAGGCTCTTGGAAAATGGAAATGCCCAGACCAAAGTTGGTTGATTTTGGTTTAACCACAATTTGCTTGTCCTTGATAAGAGGATAGTAGGCTAGACCTTGTTCTAGACTGGTAAATTCGTCGCCGGCAGGGACAGGGAAGCCAGCATCAGCCAGGATTTTTTTGGTCACGGTTTTATTAGCCATGGCAAGAGGTACTACATAGTTGTCTTTTGAGGTCATGTTACCATTTTTGACGTACTCAACATGATCTTTATGCCAGAGTTTAAGGAATTGATCCTGCTCATCTAGGATTTCAAAATGAAGCCCTTTTTGAATGGCATCAAAGAGCAGCATCTGGGTAGAAAGTTCCATCTCCTCATAACCCTTAAGGGCATAGTGGGCAGTCCAGTCGTAATCATGATAGGCAAGCGCCTTGTCAAGGGCAAAGTCAGAAAGGGACTTGTCTTTGATATGAGGAAGAAGTTGAGCAGCTAGTGTCTGACTGGAATCTGCAAAGGCATCTTTAACTTGTTTGACCAGCCCTTGATGATAGTCACCAAGCCCAAAATGTTGCACCAGTTGGTCTAGAGCTGTCGTAATGTTCTGAGTTTCAGCTTCAGAAGGTAGAGGTTCTAAAGGATGAGAGAGGGCAATTTTTTCATTCAGCGCGTGACCTTGAGCCAGAGCCTGATCAACATTTTCAGGGGCATCCAGCCAGAGGAAGGCTAGAAGGAGTAGGTGTACGGTATCCATGGTAGTTTGGCTAATACCGATACGCTCAAAGGGGTTGAGGTCGAAGTTACGGAATTCCAGATAGGTGATTCCCTTGTCAAGGAAGGAACGATTAACCTTTTGTCCACGGAAACGAACAGCTGAGTAAAATTCCTTCTCCGCAATCAAATCTTCTTGTTCGATATAGTTTTCGATGGCAGAGACATAGTCTTCTAGGTTTGCAAAAGATACTTGGATTTCTTCCTTATTGACATAACCATGGTCACTGTTACGGAAGGAACGCACGGGTTCTGGCACTTCTTGGTCGAAGAAGCCTTGCTCAGCAACAGGTGCAGCACCAAAGAGATAGGTAATCACCCAACGGTAGCGCAAATAGTTCTGAGCCAGCTTAAGATAGAGGGCGTTCTTGAAAGCAATCATATCAGTCTGGTTACTTTCTTTGAATAGGGCCTCAACCAAATCTTTCCCTAGTTCCATATTATAGTGGATACCTGAGATAGCTTGTAGTTTGGTTCCGTATTTTTCAGCCAAGTAGTTGCGATAATGGCGTTCGAATTCATTTTCCAGTTGAGCAACTTGGATTTCTTGGGCCTTGATACGAGGTGGCATGGACAAGGGCCAGAGAAGTTCATCTTTACTGATGGAACGTCCAGCTACATCGGTAATGGCTCCAAGAAAACGTCGGGCCTCAGTGGTAGATTTAGCAACTGGTGTGATGAGCTCCATTTGAAACTCACAAAAATCTGTTTGAATATAAGGGTGGAAACTTCGAGCTCCTAGGCAGGAAGGGTGAGGCGTATGTGCTAATTTTCCCTGTCTATCGACACGAAGACTTTCGCGTTCAATTCCAAAGTTAGCTTGAAGGATAGGGCTAGTAGGCTCCAGCTTTTGAAGCAGTTGATTTATAGTCATAGAGTCACCTTTTCATCTAATGTTAGTGATAGTCTATTATAAATAGGAGAAGAAAACAACTTTCCGCTACGGTTAAGTGGAATTTCCGAATGTTTTAGATACGAATTCTTAAAACCAGTTGCTTTTTAGCTCTATTATATGTATATGCAAAAATTGTAAAATGCCCACCGATTTTTATGTAAAATGTTATTTCTCTTGCAATTTAAATCAAATTAGCCTATACTAATGACGTATATATGAGAACGAAAGAATCCCTAGGGTCGGCACTGCACCCATAAAATGAGACACAAGAAAACACTCCTGTTGAAATCTGGTAAACTAGAAACAGGGGTGTTTTGTTATGGTCAAAAAGCATATTCGGTAGAAACTAAGCTAGCCTGTATCGAAATGAAGAAGGCAGGCAAATCAAATAAAGTTATCATGGATACCCTCAGCATCAAAAATGCTAGTCAGGCCAAGACCTGGTAGCGATAGTATCAGAATGATGAATTGTACCGTTTCCACCAACCCGTGGGGAAACAATATACTTATGGTAATGGGATGAAACAGTTATCTGAAGTGGAATAGTTACATTTGCAGGTAGAATTACTAAAAAAATATCAGAACTTGATAAGAGAATCGACAAAGTAAGTCTTATCAAGCTAGTAGAAGAGTATAAGAAAACGTGCCCTGTATCTATTATTTTAGAATGTTTCGGCGTCAAACGCTCCACCTTTATCGCTGGAAACAGGAGTGTAAGAATTCTCAGAAAAGAGGCGAAATAGCAGATAATGCCTGTATCGAATGGTTTCACTCTGTTCTCAAGTCTGAAACCTTCTCTCCCCATAAGTGAAGAAACATAACTGGAGATAGTGTAACAGATATTGTCAAAAATTACATCATATTTTATAATGAAACTAGAATTCAACAAAAATTGAATGACCAGTCCCCTGTAGAGTACAGAGAATTGGTCGTAGAAGGGGTCCAGCAACCGAAGGGCACTAGCCTTCAAATTTTCCTCCCAAAATATGTTGAAAATTTAGATAGAAATCCATCCTTCTCTTAATGCAAGTACGGGAAGAGTTGAAAAACGCTAACCTGTAATCTCTCCTCTAGCTATTCCACCTATTTCATGCTAGAATAAAGAAAAACACATTTGGAGGCATTATGAATCAGACAGTGACTTATTTGCAGGAATTGACAGCCATTCCTTCCCCGACCGGTTTTACACGTGAGATCGCAGACTACTTGGTCAAAACCATTGAAGGCTTTGGGTACGAAGTAACTCGGACTGCTAAGGGTGGCGTGAATGTGACCATTCCTGGTGTGATCACAGACAAGCAACGCTATGTCACAGCCCATGTGGATACCTTGGGGGCTATTGTCCGCGCTGTGAAAGCAGATGGCCGCCTCAAGCTGGACCGTATCGGTGGTTTCCCTTGGAATATGATTGAAGGGGAAAATTGTACGGTCCATGTGGCTAATACCGGAAAGACCCATTCGGGTACGATTTTGGTCCATCAGACTTCTTGCCACGTCTACAAGGAGGCGGGGACTGTCGAGCGGACCCAGGACAATATGGAAGTCCGTCTGGATGAAAAAGTAACCAATGAAAAAGAAACTCGTGCCCTTGGCATTGAAGTGGGTGATTTTGTCAGCTTTGATCCCCGAACCATTGTGACAGATACTGGCTTTATCAAATCTCGTCATCTAGATGACAAGGTGAGTGCGGCGATTCTCTTGAATCTTCTGCGCGTCTACAAGAAAGAGAATATTCAATTGCCAGTAACGACCACCTTTGCCTTTTCAGTCTTTGAAGAAGTGGGGCATGGGGCCAATTCTAGTATCCCGTCTGAAGTGGTAGAGTACTTGGCAGTGGATATGGGGGCTATGGGAGATGACCAAGCGACGGATGAATACACGGTATCCATCTGTGTCAAAGACGCTTCTGGACCGTATCACTACGAATTCCGTCAGCATTTGGTAGCCTTGGCAAAAGCCCAAGAAATTCCTTATAAGTTGGACATCTATCCTTTCTATGGATCGGATGCATCTGCAGCCATGAGCGCAGGAGCAGAAGTCAAACATGCTCTTCTTGGAGCAGGGATCGAATCTAGCCACTCATATGAGCGGACTCACTTGGATTCTGTAGTCGCAACAGAGCGCATGGTCGATGCCTACCTCAAGAGCGACTTAGTAGATTAAAAATTGGAACTACTCTCCGGAGTAGTTTTTTATAAACTAAAATTTTCTGAAAATTCCTTTTCTTCTGAAAATCTTTGTGGTATAATCTTAAAATAAACTTAAAATTTCTTAAGGAGTTTTACATGAAAAAAAGAAATGTCATTGCACTTGCGGGAGTTGCCCTCCTTTCAGCAGGTATCCTAGCAGCTTGTTCGGGTGGTTCTAAATCATCTAGCTCAAGCAACGGTCAAAAATTCTCATATGTTTATGAGACTGAGCCAGAAAACCTAAACTATATCACATCTGGTAAAGCAGCAACCCACGATATCACTGGAAACTTGATTGATGGTTTGTTTGAAAATGATAAATACGGGAACTTGATTCCATCTCTTGCAAAAGATTGGACAGTTTCGCAAGATGGCTTGACTTATACTTATAAACTTCGTGACGATGCTAAATGGTATGATTCAGAAGGCGAAGAGTATGCGGATGTAACAGCTAAAGATTTCGTCACAGGGATCAAATATGCGGCTGATAACAAATCAGAAATGCTCTACATCATCCAAGATTCTATCAAAGGCTTGAATGACTACGTCAGTGGTAAAAATAAAGATTTCTCAGCTGTAGGAGTAAAAGCAGTTGATGATCATACCCTTCAAATCACTTTGAACCAACCAGAATCTTACTGGAACTCTAAATTGACTCTTGGGATCACTTTCCCTGTCAACGAAAAATTCGTGAAATCAAAAGGGGATAAATTCGCTCAAGCAAGTGACACCAGCTCCCTTCTTTACAATGGTCCTTACATCTTGAAGAGCTTTACTTCAAAATCTTCTATCGAAATGACCAAGAATGAAAACTACTGGGATAAAGACAAGGTCTACATCTCAGATGTGAAATTGGAATTCTACGATGGACAAGACCAAAGTAAATTGGCCAAATCATTCGGTGAAAATGCTCTTAGCTTGGCAAAACTCTTCCCAACTGGATCTGGTTACTCAGAGCAAGCCAAAGAATTTAAAGATGAAATCACCTACACTCCTCAAGATGCTGCTTCTTATGTCATTGGTACCAACATCGACCGTCAATCTTACAAACACACAGCTAAAAAGACCGATGAAGAAAAACAATCTACTAAGAAAGCCCTCTTGAACAAGGACTTCCGTCAAGCGATTAGCTTTGCCTTCAACCGTGAAGCTTATGCTGCTCAATTGAACGGAAAAGACGGAGCAAGCAAGATCATCCGTAACCTCTACATTCCACCAACATTTGTCCAAGCTAATGGCAAGACCTTTGGTGAAATGGTGAAAACTCAATTGGATACCTACGGAGATGAGTGGAAATCTACTAAACTAGACGATGGTCAAAACGGTCTCTTCGATGCTAAGAAAGCGAAGGAAGAGTTTGCAAAAGCGAAGACTGCCTTGGAAGCAGAAGGTGTGAAATTCCCAATTCACATCGATATGCCTGTAGACCAAACCACACCATCAAGAGTTCAACGGGTACAATCCTTCAAACAATCAGTTGAAGAAGCACTTGGTAAAGAAAATATCGTCATCGATATCCAAATGCTTTCGAAAGAAGACCTTCAAAATGTGACCCTCTTTGCACCAAATGCGGCTGGCGAAGACTGGGATCTCTCTGATAATGTTGGATGGAGCCCTGACTACCAAGACCCATCAACTTACATGGATATCTTGAAAGCTTCATCTGGTGAAAATACTAAGACTTTCCTTGGATTTGACCCAAGTGAAAACAATGAAGCAGCTAAAAAAGTTGGTCTGTACGACTTTGAAAAGATGATCAAAGATGCTGGTGCAGAAACACAAGACGTCAACAAACGCTATGAAAAATATGCGGCTGCGCAAGCTTGGTTGACTGATAGCGCCCTTGTTATGCCAACTTCTTCATCAACTGGACGTCCATTCTTGACACGTATCGAACCATTCTCAGCTCCATTTGCATGGACTGGTGGTAAAGGAAAAGACCACGTGATCTACAAAGGAATGAAACTCCAAGACAAAGCTGTGACAAGTGCTGATTACAACAAAGCCCTTGAAAAATGGCAAAAAGAACAAGCAGAGTCAAACAAAAAAGCACAAGAAGATCTTAAGAAACACGTCAAATAAGGATCGATAACCGAGGCTGATGCCTCGGTTTTTTTTGGATCAGATGAACATCTGTTTGATCTAAAAACGCTTACATAGTATAATAGGAGTGTTGATTACAAAAAGTGAGGAGACTGACATGAAAAAGAAAACAATGGTTTCCATTGTCGCATCAAGTTTATTGATCGCGCCGATGGTCTTGCATCAAGTAGCAGCAGCAGATGAGCAAACGGAAGAGTTAGCCCCATCGACAGAAGTGGTCCATGCTCCATCTACTGAAGCAAGACCGACAACAAGTGACACAAGTACTGCCACTAGTGAAGAAGGAGCGAGCTCGAATGAGGCATCGCTGGATCGAACGGCAGGTGCCAATCAAGTAGCCCCTGATACAGAAGAACACACAAGACAAAGTGAGCCTACGGTTCCAATAGCAACTCCAGCAGCAACCAACAGGGAAGCTGGGCCTCAATCTGCTCCTCCTTCAGAAGCTCCGGCAACAAGTCAGGATTTAGCAAAAGTCACAGGTTCAACCCTTGTAGCGGATCAGGCCTCTAAAGAGTTGACGGTCCAAGATGCTGTTAATGGCTTGCTTCAATGGGCAGCAACAGATCCTAGCCAATTGGGCCAAAGCCAAGCAGATCGCGAACGCTTTGCCAAGAGTTTAGGCTTGATTGAAAAATCAGAAGATCTGACTCGTAAGGTCAGTCAGCCAGAATTGGCCAAGATGTATGAAACAGCTAAGAAACTCTACGATGCCTACCGGGCTGAAAAGAAAAGTCCGCTCTTTTTAAATGGTCGTGCCCAGCCGATTTTCCCTTATACGACGGGAGAAAAAGCAGACCAAGACTACAAATATGAAGACAGCCAAATTGTGCGCTTCCCAGTCTATGTCGAAACGGACTACGACACCGACGCAGATGGCAAGCCTGACTTAGTTAAAGCCATTGTTCAACTACCAAAAGCAGTAGCGCAAGGTGATTTTAAGGCAGCCACTATTCTGGAAGCGCGCCCTTACGTAGCGGGGACGCTAGACGAAAACTACGTGACCCTCGAAAGTTTGGGGCTTCCAACAGACGGTAGCTATGATATGAAGAAACTGCACAGCCAACCTGCAAAGAGACAGCCAGTAAGCAGTGAAACAACAGTAGAAGCAGCGAAAAAGGCCAAGGCATCGGATTGGTATTACTACAGTCCCTACGAGTATATTTATGACTACGAAGATCTGAACTGGTATGACTATTTCTTGGTCAGAGGCTATGCCTTTATCTCTAGCGCCGGACTTGGTACCAAGGGATCAGAAGGATTTAACACGACGGGGTCTGATCTCGAAATCAATGCCTTCAAGAATATCATCGAATGGGTCAATGGCAAACGCAAAGCCTACACTGATAAGACTAGCAATGTCGAAATCAAGGCAGACTGGGCAACGGGTAATGTCGCAATGACCGGTCTATCCTGGGCTGGAACTACGACCTTTGGTGTGGCAGCGACAGGCGTAGAAGGATTGAAGACCATCGTTCCGGCAGCAGGAATAGCCTCTTGGTATGATTATTTCAATAGCCAAGGAACCCAGTTTGGTAATGCACCTTATAGTGACCTTTCATGGCTCTCCCTTTACGTTAGCACACGGATGCTGGACCAAGACGACTGGGCAGGAATTTGGCAAAACTATTCCAACTACATCAACCAATTGAACAAGGACCAGTACGCCCATGATCGTAACTACAGTGATGTCTGGAAGGAGCGGGATTATACCCTTCATCCAGAAAATCTCAAGACCAGCGCCCTGATCGTCCATGGCTTGAATGATGACAATGTCAAGACCAAACATTTTGAACTCATGTACGATGCCCTCAAGAAAGCAGGACAAGATGTCAAGCTCTATCTCCACCAAGGAGATCACGTCTATCCAGCGGCTATGTCACGGGGATACGGCATCACTGCCAATGGTCAGGACTTTTATGACCTGCTCAATACCTGGCTGACCCATTACCTTTACGGAGTGGACAATCACGTCGAAAGCTTGCCAGCGGTTCTAGCTCAAAACAACTATGATCCAAGCAAGTGGACCAGCTATGATAACTGGAAGAGCAGTCAACGTCTCTTCTTGAATGCAAGCTCTAAACGGCTAGAAGAAACCATTTCTAGCGATTATGCTGCTGCAGGTGTTGAAATCGCTAACCGTAATGAAACAGTCAGCAAAGCCTCCTCTAAGGCCAATCTGACCTTTGTTTCTGATGTTACTGAGGACACTACGATCAAGGGCCACATCCCCGTTCATTTCAAGGCAGCTCTTGCCAAAGGTCAAGGAAAGAATTTCCAAATCAACGCCCTCTTGGTAGATGTGGCAGATGAGGATTTTGACGTGGTAGGAAATGGTAGCGTCAAGCAAGATAAAACAGCAGACGGTTTCTGGATGGGAAGCAATTTAAGCAACCTATCTGTTGCCGAATACGAAACCATCAAGACCAAGTACAAGGTGATCGCAAAAGGCTGGATCAACCTTGCGAATCCTAAGTCTGGCTACGATTCAGCAAGCTCTCGCGCAAGCATCGAGCCAAAGGTTGGGGAATACCACGATTACACGGTTTATCTCCAACCAAATCTCTATACAGTTAAGAAAGGTCACAAGTTAGCGCTTGTTTTCAACACCTATGACCCGTCTGATTTAACGGTGGAGCATCCCTATGAAGTGACCTTCAAGACAGATTCTATCCAGGCAGCGATTCCAATTGTTGAAAAGACCCGCGCCCAAAAGGCATCCTATGTACCAAGTGCAAGAGATACTGACTATGCGAATTTACCAGAAGTTAAAGGTGCTGCTCTAGTCGCTCCAGAAGTCCACTACAAGGAAGAATATACACTTCCAAGTCCAGAATATTTTGTCCAACCAAACCAAACTGTTCCTGAAAAAGAAGAGCAGATGCAAACAGGATCAGCAAGACAAGAGCACTCTCTTCATACACTAGCTGTATCTTATGGACCTCAATTTGTTTCACAAGGATTGGCAGAAGATCCTCAAGTTGCGACTTCTGCAGTAGGAGGAGAACAAGCAGATCATACGCTTCCTCAAACAGGGAGCAAAGACCATTCTCTGGGTCTCTTAGGGGTGATCAGCCTTACAGCTTCTAGTCTCATCTTTTGGCGTAAAAAGAAAGAAGATGCCTAAGGAGTCCCCGTAGCAAATATTTCTAAAATGACATCTTTTAGTGTAAAATAAAAGTAGAAATGCAGAATCAGTAGTCACTACTGAAAAAGGAGGAAATATGGCACACGTAATCACAGATGCAACTTTTGAAGAAGAAACCAGCCAAGGCCTTGTCTTGATTGACTTTTGGGCAACTTGGTGCGGTCCATGCCGCATGCAAGCTCCAATCTTGGATCAGTTGGCAGAAGAGGTACATGAAGATGATTTGAAAATCTGTAAGATGGATGTCGATGAAAATCCAAATACAGCACGTCAATTCGGTATCATGTCGATCCCAACTCTTCTATTTAAAAAAGATGGACAAGTTGTCAAACAAGTGGCTGGAGTTCATACGAAAGCCCAATTGAAAGAAATCATTGCAGAATTGAGCTAAAAAGAAAACTCGTTTTCCATACTGGAAAACGAGTTTTTTTATTCTCTTTATTTCTTTCAAATAGACGCGACACCCATTGACAGCGCTTTCTTATAGTGCTAAAATGAAGCTGTATTTCCTATAAAATTTTTACAGGAAAAAATTCTCCTAGGAAGATGTAGATCCTAGGAGAAAATTACATTTATTGGTTATTGGCCCTCTGTATCTTGGGCTACCCAGACGCTGACAGAGCGTTCTGCCACTGGGAATTCGGCAGTACCATCTTCTCGAACTTGGACAGTTTCGCTACAATTTTCTAGGACATCATAGTAGGTGAGGCCTGCGTAGGATGAGCCGATCTCCATGACTTTTGTAGCAGCTTGGTTATTGGAAATCAAGCAGGCGATTGGTGCTGATTCTTCTGTACCTGAACGTGTCCAACCGATGCAATTAGGATCATCGAAGTAGTCTGTTTGTTCCCCGTAGGCCAGATCTTTACGAACCCATAAGAGCCGATCGAGGACCTCTTGGAAACTTTCTTGCGCAAATTTGCCCTCGATACCGTAGTAGTCTCCATAGAAGACACAAGGCAAACCAGCTTCACGAAGTAAGATCAAGGCATAGGCTGCAGGCTTAAACCATTCTTGGATCGTAGATTCCAAGGCTTGCCCTCGCTGGGTATCATGGTTGTCCACAAAGGTCACGGCCTGTTCAGGATGATTGAGCGCTAGTGTTCCATCAAAAATAGTTCGAAGGTCGAAATTTTCACCCTCTTGACTAGCTCTGAAGAGATTTTGGTGGAGTGCTACATCGATCAGGTCATACAAGTAGTCAATGCTTTCCAAGTACTCATCGTTGGTTTCTGTGTCGCCATTCCAAAATTCACCAAAGACGTAGAAATCTTCACCATATTTTTTGGTGATATTGTGGATGAAATTCTTCATAAAGAAGGAGTCAATGTGTTTGACTGCATCCAGACGGAATCCCTCAACCCCTGTCGTTTCGATAAACCATTCAGCCCATTGGTCGAGATTTTCTACAACTTCGGGATGTTTGAAATCGATATCGGCATACATGAGGTAATCGTAGTTTCCGTTTTCCTTGTCAACCAGATCTCCATGAGCCCAACCTTTGTTGTCCCCTTGGATTTGGTAGATCCCACTTTTATTACGTGAAGCATCGTAGTCCGTACCGGTGAAATGGTACCAATGCCAGTGGAAGTCATTATAGGCGCCATTTCGGCCATCAAAGGTGAATTTGGTCCATCCTTGAATGGTGAAGGGTTCAGTGAGAACCTTGTTTCGATCCATCGGATCGACCTCAACGACCTCGAATTCCTCTAAGCCATCGGCAGCAGCTTTATGGTTGAGAACGACATCGGCCATTGGTTGAATCCCTGCATCTTTGAGGGCTTGAATGGCTTGAAGATAATCGTCTTTGAAACCGTATTTGGTAC
>ERZ1699226.120-NODE-125-length-13506-cov-3.434038_pt1 | contig 13506 bp, 8 predicted proteins | sample MGYA00581547_ERZ1699226 | MGnify/ENA primary metagenome ERZ1699226 (study PRJEB42319, sample SAMD00040328) | human oral metagenome | material: saliva | host: Homo sapiens | study: EMG produced TPA metagenomics assembly of PRJDB4115 data set (Metgenomic analysis of...
CTCCTCAGCGGCGTGTACCTCTACTACTTGAAGCAGTTCTACCCGGTTCTGCTCTCGCATATTACGGTGCGTGAGCTTCTGCCCATCGTCCTGAGCGTTACCCCGTCCTACCCCGCGGCGGCTCCCGTGAAGATTCGTGAGCTGGTGCTGCGCGAGTGCGGTTTCGTGCAGGGTTGGTACGGTCTGTCGTACCTGGAGCAGCGCATTGTTGAGCCGGTGATTGCTCAGGCATTGAGCCTGCTGACCCGTGAGGGCTACCTGCGCACCAAGACCATTCACGAGCACACGGATTCGCCGCTGACTCTGTACTCGCTGTCCCCGTCTGCGAAGGAGCTGGTGGCTCGTCATGAGGAGACCGGCGTGCCGGCGAGCGAGCTGAGCTCCGTGCTGGCGTTGGTGAAGGATGAGGGCACCTCGATTACCGCTGAGGATATTGCCGCAACCGACGCTCTGCTGACCCACATGGGCGTGCTTCTGCTCGATACTCTCAACGACCACGGCGCCGATGTGGAGCTGAGCCTTCCGAGCCTGGAGCAGGTCTTTGACCGCGATGAGCGTATTCAGCAGGCGTCCTCGAACCCCTATTTTGTGCAGATTGACGCGCAGGATTACATCTACGATGTGCTGATTGCTCACCACTACCTGTCCGAGCGTGAGACCGTCTACTCGCTGGGTCCCGCGTTTGCGCCCGCGCTGGCGCAGATGGCTGAGCCGAGCGTTCAGAAGCTGGTGGCTTCGGCGCTACTAGATCCTGCCGCCGTGGATGCCCTGCCGTACCCGCACCAGCTGCTTCACCCGATTCTGAAGCTTGTGGAGGAGAGCCCGCGCATCTCCTACTACGATATTTACGATGAGCTGAAGCTCGCCCTGGATATCCCGTATCTGCAGGGTGAGGTCGCTCCGCACCGTTACAAGCTGACCCCGCGTCTGCGTAACCGCTATTCGGTGGCGATGCACGTGCTGAAGGGCGAGCGCTACCTGAACGCTCTGCGTGAGGGTACCGGTCGTACTTCCCGTAAGAACCCGGAGCGTTATGAGCTGAGCGAGGCGGGCAAGGAGCTGCTGAAGCGTTTCCCGGAGGGTGCTCCGGAGGCGGTGACCGCCCGCATGGCGCCGCTGCCGCCGCAGTCGCTCAAGCACAAGCTGCCTCAGGATATTGCGGCTGAACTGCAGGCTCGTGAGGAGGCTCTTCAGGCTGCTAAGGAGGCGCGCGCGGCGGAGCGTCAGGCTCGTCTGGCGGCTCGTGAGGGTGCTTCGCGTGAGCCGTTGGCTCCGGTGCCGGGTGCTTCTCCGGCGTTGTTGGCGCGTCCGGCTGGTTCGCCGGTGGCGGCTGTTGCCCAGGCTCCCGCTGAGGTTCCGGCGGCTGCGCCGGTCGCTGCTGCACCGATTGCTACTGCCCCCGCCCAGCCGGTTGTTTCCGCTCCGGCTGTTTCGACTGCTGAGCCGTCGGCCGCTCTGCAGGTTGCTGCCGCCCAGGTGCGTGAGGCTCTGAAGCGTTACCGTCAGGTCTTCCGCCGTGAGGCGCCGGCTCCGGCACTGGCGCAGGTGTCTGAGGAGCGTTTCCGTAGCATTGGTTTCGATCTGTTCCTGATGCGCGGCTACACGGTGGAGGCTCTGGAAGCTCAGGGCGTGGACGGCGTGGCAACCCCCGCCACCGGCGAAAAAGAACGCGCATTCTATGTGCGTACTCTGCGCCCGGTAGCTGGCGGTGTTCTGTCCGCAAGCGTTCAGCCGCAGGATATTACCGCGTTCTTCCTTGCGATTCACGCCCGCGGCGGTCAGCTCGGCACCTTCATCACGAACGCACCGTTCAGCGATGAGGCGTACGATGAGTTCATCCGCTGCTCGACCAAGTACCCGAACATTCTGGTGGATTTGGTCTCCGGCGATGAGCTACAGGACCGCCTCATTGCCCACCGCCTCGGCGTGGTCGAGGGCACGAACGGCCTGCTGGAACTCAACGGCGAATACTTCGCCGGCTAGCCTACCCCGCTAGTAGCTTGTAGCCCATCTTGGGCACGCCCCGGTCTTCCCTCTCCTGCATGTTCAGGAAGGGGAAAGCCGGGGCGTTTTCGCGCATCCACCCCAGTGAGTTGTCCACAGGTGAGCCTTTTTCCTCGCATTCAGTGCCGCTCAGCCCGTAATATTGCCGGTTTAAGCGACCCATATCACCGAAAATCGTGGTTGAAGGCACACCCCTGAGTTAGGATATGAACATGAGCACTTACCAGGAACTTCCCAGCATCTACCGATTGAAGCGCTCGCTGACCGACGTCGATCAGATTGCTAACGAATATTTTGAAAAGGTCCTCGACCTGAACCCCGTCCATGCAACTGAGCTTGGTCGCAAAGGCGTAGAGACTCTATACCCCGACTACTCGCCCGCCGGCGAGAAGGCTTTTGCACGCCTTGCGAAGAAGACTTTGAAGAAGGTCGATAACGTCCTGCCTATTGATGACGTTGACCTGGTCACCCTGGATGCTCTGCAAGAGCGCCTGAGCCTGTACCGCAAACAGCACAAGGCTGGTTTTGGTGGCTGGCAGATGAACAATATTGCCTCCGTCCCGCAGGAGGTGCGCTCGGTTTTCGACCTGATGAAGCGCAACACCCAGCAGGACTGGGAGCACATCATTGGTCGTATGCACCGCGTGACCGAGGCGCTGGAGGGCTACATCCAGACCCTTGAGGCGGCTCGTGAAGAGGGCAAGGTCGCCCCGCGCCGCCAGGTGGATATTGTCATTGAACAGACCGCCGCGTACTACGCTCCCGGTGGTTTCTTTGACGATCTTGCCGCTGAGGTTGCCGAGGCTGTCCCTGCGCTGAAGGATGAGGCTGCCGCAGGTGCCGATGCTGCGAAGGAAGGCTACCGCCGTCTCAACAGCTACCTGGTGGAGAAGTTGCAGCCGGTCGCTCCCTCCCGCGACGCTGTGGGCCGTAAGGCGTACAGCCTGCACTCCCGTTCGTTCCTGGGTACCACCATTGACCTGGACGAAACCTACGCCTGGGGCGTGAAGGAGCTGGAGAGCATTATCGCTCGTCAGCGTGAGGTTGCCGAGGAGATTGAGCCTGGCGCAAGCATTGAGCGTGCGAAGCAGCTGCTCGATGAAGATCCGGCACGTCAGCTACACGGCACCGATGAGCTGAAGGCGTGGATGCAGAAGCTCGCAGACGCCGCCGTGGAGAACCTGGCGGGTAGCCACTTTGAAATTGGCGGCCCCATGCGCCGCATTGAGTGTTGCATTGCGCCCACGAACGAGGGCGGTATCTACTACACCGGCCCCTCCCCCGATTTCTCGCGTCCTGGCCGCATGTGGTGGTCGGTTCCCGAGGGTGAGGACACGTTCACTACCTGGCGTGAAACCTCCACCGTGTACCACGAGGGCGTTCCGGGTCACCACCTGCAGATCGCTATCGCTACGGCTCTGCAGGGCACCATGAACTCCTGGCGCACAAACATGCTGTGGGTTTCCGGTCACGGTGAGGGCTGGGCGCTGTACGCCGAGCGCCTCATGGAGGAACTGGGCTACCTGAAGGATCCGGGTGACCGCATGGGCATGCTGAATGCTCAGCGTATGCGCGCCGCCCGCGTGGTCTTCGATATTGGTGTTCACTGCGAGATGCCGATTCCCGCGGAGTGGGCTGAGCAGCTGGGCGTTGAGCCGGGCACCATCTGGACCTCTGAGCTGGGTTACGAGTTCTTGAAGCTGAACCTGGACGAGTCCGAGGGTCACCTGCGTTTCGAGTTCCTGCGTTACCTGGGTTGGCCGGGTCAGGCGCCGAGCTACAAGATTGGCGAGCGCCTGTGGCTGGAGCTGCGCGATCAGGCTGTGCGCCGCGGCGATGACATGCGCGCGTTCCACACGCGTGCGCTTCTGCTCGGCTCGGTGGGTCTGGACACTCTGCGCCGCGCCCTGACCGATGAGATGATGCTTCCTCTGGACACTGAGGATGACGACGATGAGGACGACGAGTAGCATCTAGTCTGCTCGCTCCTCGTTGAGTGGATCTCTGGAGCCTCTGAACTAGAGCCTTGAGATTAGGAGCTCTATGGACGAAGCCCCCGCTTCAGCTTTATAGCTGAGGCGGGGGCTTCGTTGTCGAGTTTTAGCTCTCGGGGCTATCCGAAGTTTGCGGCGCCGGGGTCGGTGGTGCCGAAGCCCATGCCGGTGGAATCGTTCAGGTCCACCAGGTGCGGGGCGAAGCGGCACCAGTAGTCGGTGAGCGCGCCGTTCGATTCGCGGATGCCCACGCCTACGGTGCGTCCATCGACCACCCACACGCCGAGAATGGGGTGGCTGACCGGATTGATAATGCCTTCGTAGCGCGGTGCCGGGATGTACTCCTGATAGATGAATTCGCTTTCGGGGGCGTTGGCGAAGAAGTCGTCGTCTTCGGGCTTGATGAAGACGTCGTAGTCGGGGGCGTAGATTTCTACGCCGTCGCCTTCGCGTCCGAAGATGGGCTTGCGAACCCAGTTGCGCATGCCGCCGCGGTGGCCCGCGTAGGTGGGTACGAGGTTCGGGTGGCCGGGGTACTTATCCCAGAGCGCGGCGAGCAGCAGCTTATTGGAGAGGAACATCTTCCACGCAGGCTCGATCCAGCGGTCCATGGCGCCGTGGTAGGCGAAGAGGAGCTTGTCGTAACCTGCTTCGCTGTCGGTGACCAGGTCTTCCCAGGGGTAGAGCTTGAAGAGGTTGGTGATGCGCCGTCCCTGTGCGTCTTCCCAGCTCTTGGTGTCTTCGTTGAAGATGACTTCGTCGATGGGAATCATGTGGGTTTTGATGCCCGCCTGCTGTGCCGAGTAGGCGATGAGCCAGAGGTTGTTGTAGTCCTCGTTGTTCTCATCAATTTCGGAGGGTACGTGTGCCAGGTGCAATACGGGCTGCACGCCCGCGGTGATTTCGGGGGCGAAGATGTGGCGCCAACGGTTGGTGAAGGCTTCGCCGATTTCACCCCAGTGGGCGTAGCCGCGGGTGTCGAGGCGCTGGTCTTTCGCCCAGGTTTTCTGGCTGACTGCCGCCTCCACGATGCCGGTGGGGGTGTCGGCGTTGTATTCGAGCAGTTTCATGGGGTCGCCGGGCACGCCCGAGTAGGTGAAGTCGAAGCGTCCGTAGAAGTCGGCGTCGCGGCGGTTCCAGGATTCTACGGCGAGGTTGAACGCCGCCTGGGGCAGGCCGAGGGTACCGAACGCGCCGGAGGCAATGTACTCGACGGTTTCCAGGCACATGCGGTGCATTTCTTCCGCCTGGGCGCGCACAGAGTCCATTTCTTGCGGGCTGAAAATGTAGGCGGCGTATTCGTTCCAGTAGTGGTCGGTGTCGTGGGGGCCGTCCACGCTGTAGGTGAGGCCTTCCTCAATGATGACGTTCTCCCAGTCGGGTCGGCCGACGGGAAATTCTTCGCGGCGCATGAGGGGCTAGGCTCCTTCGAAGTAGTGAATGGAAAGCGGTGTTGTTACGTCACCGCGGGTTTGGTTGTTCTAGTGAGGAAAATGCGGGCGGGACCGTTCAGTCCCTGCCCGCATTCAATGTGATGGCTTATGGCTTAGCCGCCGGAGGTACCGCCGCCGGACTTCGAGCCGCCACCGAAACCGCCCTTGCTGCCGGACTTCGAGGAAGAGCCAGACTTGGACGAAGAACCGGACTTCGAGGACGAACCCGACTTGGAGGACGAACCAGACTTGGAGGTGTTCGACTTGCTGTAAGAGCCGGTGCTACCGCTATTGCTGGTGCCCTGCTTACCGCTGGAGACCGAGCCGGTGGTCTTGTTACGCACCGTGGAGGTCTTACCGGAGTTATTGGTGCTGGTCACCTTGCCGGAGGAGACGGTGGAGGACTTCTTCGCGCTGCGGTAGGAATCTTCGAAGCTACCGCCCTTGGAGGACACACCGCTGTAGACGGTGCCGTTGCTGGGGCGGGTGGTGCTGCCTCCGGAGAGCTTGGTGCCCACACCGGGAACCGTGGGGGTGCCGGTAGAGTTCGCGGCACTTTGGCGGCCCAGGTAGTACCAGAGGAACGCATTCGAATTATTGTGGGTGGTGGTCGAACCGGAAGTGCCCGACGACCCAGAAGAGCCCGAGGAGCTGGAGGAACCGGAAGAACCCGACGAGCTCGACGAGCCCGAGGAATCGCTACTGGACGAGTCGGTCGGCTCCTGAACGCCTGCCTTCTCACATTCGCTATCTTCCACGCGCAGACCGGTCTTCGCGTCCTGGCAGACGCGGGCGTACTCTTCGCCCTGCGACAGGAACGCGTTCTCTTCCTGGTGCATGGAGTTGTAGGCGAAGATGCCACCGCCAACCAGCAGCACGCCAGCGCCAGCTACGGCAATCATCTTGGCGATGCCGGGGCGGGTCGCACCCAGGTTCAGGGTCTGCTGGGCAGAGGTCTGTGCGGCGCGGGTAGCGAAATCTGCAACCGCCTCCATGCGATTGCGGGGCTTCTTCGGGCCGTTAGGGGTGGTGGTTCCGCCGGGGTATTGGGGAGCAGAACTCATGCATCTCTCCTTGAAAGGTGGTGCGTGGCGTAACGCTCAACGCGTACATGAAGCTGAGTGGGTACAGCATCATCCGGCGACTTTCGCCGGACTATCGGTGTGGTTCCAGCATATCAAGCCCTAGCTTTCGGATTATTAGCTGACGGCAAAATCTCAGCAAGCTTCCCCGCATGTTGCGCAGTTGTTTCCTTTCTGTTTGCTTTTGCGGCAATTCCTAATTAACTATCAGCCGATTTAACCGCCTATGGGGGAGGTGGCAACTGGCGGCACTGGTGGCGGCGTTGCTGGTTGGGCTACTCTGCTGGTTGGGCAGCAGGGTTGGGCTGTGTCGCTGGTTGGGCAGCTGGATGTACAGCCGAAAAGTGCCACCGGAAGGTCACGATTCGTCACACATCCCCTATACTGCACCGGGTTGAAACACTTCTTCACACAAACTCGCGCGCGAGTGCACAAAAGTTTTAGAGTATGCCACATGTCTACACCGCATGCATCATCTCGTTCACGTCTGCCCAAGTGGGCTACTTCTTTCGGCAACCAAATCATTGCCTCCCTCATTCTGGGTATTGTTCTCGGCGCGCTCGCCCTCGCACTGGGCGGGGACGCGAAGAGCAACCCCAACTGGCTCATGGTGACCCTGGATACCATCGGTTCTTCCTACGTCACTCTGCTGAAGGCGGCGGTTGTTCCGCTGATTTTCACCGCCGTGGTCGCCTCCATCTCGAACCTGTCGCAGGTGACGAACGCGGCACGCCTGGCGGTTAACACGCTCATCTGGTTTGCGGTTACCGCGTTCTTCGCGGTGCTCATCGGTATTGCGATGGGCCTGATCGTTCAGCCGGGCGTGGGTGCACAGGTGCAGGGCAAGGCGTACACCGGCTCGACCGGTTCGTGGACTGCTTTCCTGACCGGTCTGATTCCGGTGAACTTCCTGGGTCTGGGTGTCAGCGCTAAGTCCGGTGATTCCGGCATCACTGCCTCCGCGTCCTTTAACGTGCTGCAGATTCTGGTTATTTCCGGTGCGGTCGGCATTGCCGCACTGAAGGTCGGCGAGGCTGCTAAGCCCTTCATCGACGTGGTCAAGAGCGCTCTGGCGATTATTCAGAAGATTCTGTGGTGGATTATCCGCCTGGCACCGCTGGGCACCGTGGGTCTGATTGCTAAGGCAGTGTTCGCCTACGGTTGGGCGTCGATGGGTTCGCTGGTTGCGTTCGTTATCGCCCTCTACATTGGTCTGCTGCTGGTCTTCCTGGTGGTCTACCCGATTATTGTGCGTGCGAACGGCCTGTCGGTCCGCCAGTACTTCTCGGGCGTGTGGCCGGCGCTCCAGCTGGGCTTCGTGTCCCGCTCTTCGATGGGTTCGATGCCGATGACCCAGACCGTTGCCGAACGCAACCTGGGCGTGCCCCGTGCGTACGCGTCCTTCGCGGTTCCGCTGGGTGCGACCACTAAGATGGACGGCTGCGCCTCGGTTTACCCGGCTCTTGCCGCAATTTTCGTGGCTCAGTTCTACGGTATTCAGCTGGACTTCACCCAGTACCTGCTGATTGTGATGGTGTCCGTGCTCGGCTCGGCCGCAACCGCCGGCACGACCGGCGCAATCGTGATGCTGACCCTGACCCTTTCCACTCTGGGTCTGCCGCTGGACGGTGTGGGTCTGCTCCTGGCGATTGACCCGATCGTTGACATGGGTCGTACCGCCCTGAACGTTGCCGGTCAGGCTCTGGTTCCCGCGATTGTGGCTCGCCGCGAGGGCATCCTGGATGAGGAGCTCTACAACGCTCCCCGTTCGGAGGGCGGCTTCGTGGCTCAGGAATTCTACGATGAGCGCATCGCCGGCGAGGCGCAGCGTCTGCACGAGGTGGAGGACACCGCCGCGGCACGCCGCTAATCTCACGAAGCTAATCTAACGAAAGCTCTGACTCACGGCGCTAGGCAGTACAGCCTAGCGCCGTGAGGCTTTCCGGCTTTTACGCCTCGATGCCCCAGCATGGGAGAAATACATTTGTCAAGCGTCATAAAAACGTCACGACTGATTCTTCTTTTCTTTAACGTTTGAGAAGAGTTATGATTTTGAACAGCGTGTTCCATCTCCTACGTGGTTGAGGGGGATGGAACACGCCTTTTCTATATCCCCGCACCTTTCTACCCCTGCTTCTCGCCCCTCAATCAGCGCCCTTCAATCTGCACCCGAGGGTAAGCCTCACCCGCGAGGCACTAAAATAGAACCTATGAGTACCACACCGATTCGCCTGATTCTCGCCTCCGCGTCCCCCGCGCGGCGCAAGCTCCTGGAGGATTCCCGCATTGCTTTTACGGTGCGCGTCTCCTCCGTCGATGAGGACGCTGCGCTCGCCGCCGCCAACGAGCAGGCGCGAGGGCAGGGACGTGCGGGACTCACCCCGGCTGAAACCGCCTCCCTGCTGGCGCAGTTGAAGGCGCAAGCGGTTGCCGCGGAACTTGCCGCCGAGGGTGTGCACGATGCGCTGGTTCTGGGTTGCGATTCGGTCTTCGAGTTTGAGGGCGTCGCCTACGGCAAGCCGCACACTGCCGAGGCGGCACGCGAGCGCATCAGCGCAATGAGCGGCAACTACGGCGTGTTGCACACCGGTCACGCGCTCGTGGATTTGCGCGGTCTTAAGCCCGGTGCCGAGGTGCTCACCGGCTCTGAGCTTCCTACTGTCTCAGAGCTGCCCACCGTTTCTGAGTTGCGCAGCGCCACCGTCCACTTTGACGAACTCACCCCCGAGGAAATCCAGGCGTACATTGCCACCGGCGAGCCGCTCTGGGTGGCGGGTTCCTTCACCCTGGACGGTTACGGTTCCGCGTTCATTCGCGGTATTGAGGGCGAGTTCCACACGGTGGTGGGTCTATCCATCCACGCGCTACGCGATATGCTGCGCCGCCGCGAAGTAGCGGTGACCGATTTGTGGCTACCGCCTGAGGAAGAGAATTAGAACCAACCCACAGCATAAATCTGTCTCAAAGCGCGCCCTGAAATATACATTGTTGAACACCAATCGATAAGATAGAACAGTATGATGCGCGTTATATTCGCCAATCCTGCCGATGTATCCTTGGAGCAGGAGATTAAAGGAGAGCTTTAAGTGACTCAGCACCAGGCAGAAGCCGCCAAGAAATTTACTGCAGTCCCCGGCCGCCACACCGGCCCGGTCAGCAAGATTCTGATCGCTAACCGCGGTGAAATTGCTGTCCGCGTGATTCGTGCAGCCCGCGATGAGGGTCTGCAGACCGTCGCCGTCTACGCTGACCCGGACCGCGACGCCCAGCATGTGAAGCTTGCCGATGAAGCCTACGCTCTCGGCGGTGCCACCGCGGCGCAGTCGTACCTGGTGATGGACAAGCTCATTGAGATTGCTATCCGCTCCGGCGCTGACGCTGTACACCCCGGCTACGGCTTCCTTTCCGAGAACGCGCAGTTCGCTCAGAAGTGCATCGACGCGGGTCTGACCTGGATTGGCCCCTCCCCCGAGTCCATTACCCAGCTGGGCGATAAGGTGGCGGCACGCCACATCGCGCAGAAGGTGGGTGCTCCCCTGGTGCCCGGCACCAAGGACCCGGTCAAGTCCGCCGATGCGGTTGTTGCTTTCGCTGATGAGCACGTCCTGCCCATTGCGGTGACGGCCGCATTTGGTGGCGGTGGCCGCGGCATTAAGGTGGCGCGCGACCGCGAGAGCATTGTTGAGATGTACGAGTCCGCTGTTCGTGAGGCTACCGCGGCATTCGGTCGCGGCGAGTGCTTCATCGAGCGTTTCTTAGATTCGCCCCGTCACGTTGAGACTCAGTGCCTGGCGGATGCGCACGGCAACGTTGTGGTGGTTTCTACCCGTGACTGCTCCCTGCAGCGCCGCAACCAGAAGCTCGTTGAGGAGGCGCCCGCCCCCTACCTGACCGATGAGCAGAACGAGCGCCTGTACGAGGCGTCCCGCGCGATTCTGCGCGAGGCCGGCTACCAGGGTGCCGGCACCTGTGAGTTCCTGGTCGGCACCGACGGCACCATCTCCTTCCTTGAGGTGAACACCCGTCTGCAGGTGGAGCACCCGGTTTCCGAGGAGATTTCCGGTCTGGACCTGGTTCGTGAGCAGTTCCGTATTGCTCGCGGCGAGAAAATTGAGGAGAAGGACCCGGTTCTGCGAGGTCACTCCTTCGAGTTCCGTATTAACGGTGAGGATGCGGGCCGTTCCTTCATGCCCGCACCCGGCACCATCGAGAAGATGACCGTGCCCACCGGCCCCGGTGTTCGCTGGGATTCCGGCTTCGTTGCTGGTGACGTTATCGGCGGTAACTTTGACTCCATGCTGGCTAAGCTCATTGTCACCGGCGCGGACCGTAAGCAGGCTCTGCAGCGTGCCCGCCGTGCCCTGGCTGAGCTGAGCATTGAGGGTATGCCCACCGTCATCCCGTTCCACCGCGTCGTGCTGGATGACCCCGCCTTCGCACCGGCTGAGGGCGGCGAGTTCAAGGTGCACACCCGTTGGATTGAGACCGAGTTCAACAACACCATCCCCATGTACTCCGGTGCTCCCGGTAGCGTGGATTCGGATGAGGATGAGCGCACCACCGTGGTCGTTGAGGTCAACGGCAAGCGTCTGGAGGTGTCCCTGCCTGATCTGGGTGGCGGCACCAAGCCTGCCGCTAAGCCCGCCGCCAAGACCCGCAAGTCCCGTTCGGCACGCGGCGCGGCGAAGGGTGGCGGCGACGAGCTGACCAGCCCCATGCAGGGCACCATCGTGAAGGTTGCCGCTTCTGACGGCGACACCGTTGCTGAGGGCGACCTGATTCTGGTGCTGGAGGCGATGAAGATGGAGCAGCCCATTACCGCGCACAAGGCGGGTAAGGTTTCTGGTCTGTCGGCTAAGCCGGGCGATACCGTCACCTCCGGTGCGGTGCTGGCGACCATCAAGTAACTCTCGCTAGCGTAGTCTCGCCCCTGCGAGCGCTATAGGTTTTACGAATCCCCCGGGTAGATACGAGGTAAAATCTCGTACCGCCCGGGGGATTTTCTGTATGCACTCTTGTCTGTTTCTGTGGGGTTTGAGCGAGTACCTATTGCGATTACGTCCAGATAGTGACCGTATTTGTTGGGTCTTTTCTGAACAGAGTTATAATGTTGCACTTTAGAGGAGCCTTTCAGATTCCGGCACCCACCCACCTCACCCGGTGCGGTCACGGCACCCGGTACGCGCCCACGGCACACCCGCCTCCCGCGCCGACCGGTCATGGAACACCCACCTCAGGCTCCTCGTGTACACACAAATTCACCATCTCGGGAGTTTTCCTCATGAGCGCCTCTGCACCCGACACGAAAGCGTCTGCTGCATCGGTGAAGAATACGACTCCTCGCAGTCGAGTTATTCTCGCCTCGCTCGTTGGTACCACCATCGAGTTCTACGATTTCTACATTTACGCCACCGCGGCAGTGGCTGTTTTCCCCGTGCTGTTCTTCCCCTCGAAGGACGCAACCACCGAGCTTCTGGCGTCCTTCGCCACCTTCGGCGTCGCCTTCATCGCACGCCCCCTCGGTTCCGTAATCTTCGGCCACTTCGGCGACAAGATTGGCCGTAAGGCAACCCTTGTCGGTGCACTGCTCACCATGGGTCTGGCAACCTTCATCATCGGTCTGCTGCCCACCTACCACCAGATTGGTCTGTGGGCACCGACCATGCTGACCATTATGCGTTTCTGCCAGGGCCTGGGCCTGGGCGGCGAATGGTCCGGTGCGGCACTGCTCGCCAGCGAATATGCTGAGGATGGCAAGCGCGCCCGCGCCGCTATGTGGCCTCAGCTGGGTGCACCCATCGGCTTCGTGCTTGCGAATGGCTTCATGCTGCTGCTGACCAGCTGGATTACCTTCAACTCCGCAACCGACGGCAAGAACCTTGATCACCCCTTCCTCATCTGGGGTTGGCGTATTCCGTTCCTGCTGTCCATCGTGATGGTTGCTGTCGGCCTGTACGTGCGTTTCAAGCTGGAGGAGACCCCCGTCTTCGCCAAGGCTGCCGCTAACAACGAGAAGGTTAAGACCCCGCTCGTTGAGGCATTCAAGGTCGCTTGGTGGCCCATGATTCAGGGTACCTTCATCATGGTTGCATGCTACGTGCTGTTCTACCTGATGACCGCGTGGGTCCTCTCCTACGGTATCGGCAAGGCTGACAAGGGCGGCCTGGCTATCCCCTACCGCGAGTTCCTGATCATTCAGCTGATCTCCATCATTGGCTTCGCGATCTTCATCCCGATCTCGGGTTGGCTGGCTGACAAGTACGGCCGCCGCACCCAGCAGCTGTGGACCACCATCGCGATGGCTGTCTTCGGTCTGTCCTTCGGCCTGTTCATCTCCCCCTCCGTCGTCGGTACCGGTGCAAACGCAAACGCCGCAGTGGTCACCCTCTTCATCTTCATCGGCATGTGCCTGATGGGTCTGTCCTTCGGTTCCATGTCCGCATACCTGCCGGAGCTGTACCCCACCAACGTGCGTTACACCGCCAGCGGTATCGCCTACAACGTGGCGTCCATCCTCGGTGCGGCTCTGACCCCGTTCGTGGCAGTGTGGCTGAACACCTCCTACGGTGTGGCTGCAGTGGGTGGCTACCTGGCATTCGCCTCGATTCTGAGCGTTGTCTTCATCCTGCTCACTCACGAAACCCGTGACGTGGACATGAACGCAGTCAGCACCACGAAGTAAAGCTTCGCGCAAGCTAACGCGTCTCTACGGCAAAGCGGTGGGGGTCGCCTCCTGATTCTTAGGAATTCAGGAGGCGACCCCCGCCGCTTTTGTGCATTTCAGAGATACCGGCTCTCTACAAGCCCAGGGTACCTATGCGCGGGTTACAGGCCGCGAGTGTGTAGCTTGCGTGCCGCCTCAGCAATAGAGCCGGAGAGCGAGGGGTAGACCGTGAAGGTATCCGCCAGGTCGTCCACCGCGAGCTTCTTCCCCACCGCCAGAGCCATGGGGTAAATCAGCTCGGAAGCAAGCTGACCAACCACCACCCCGCC
>ERZ1699226.122-NODE-127-length-13458-cov-3.023479_pt1 | contig 13458 bp, 10 predicted proteins | sample MGYA00581547_ERZ1699226 | MGnify/ENA primary metagenome ERZ1699226 (study PRJEB42319, sample SAMD00040328) | human oral metagenome | material: saliva | host: Homo sapiens | study: EMG produced TPA metagenomics assembly of PRJDB4115 data set (Metgenomic analysis of...
GCCCCGGTGCTGGTCATTGAGGCGTCCGCTAATACTGCCGCGTTGGAGGCGCGCCAGTCGGCGTCGGGTCTCAAGCGTGCTCTGCTCGATCGCGTGCCCGGCGCTCGCCGCTTCCCCATTGCGGAGGGTGTGGCACCCTTCGAGCTGTCGCAGCTGGTGCGCCAGAAGGTTGCCGAGGATACCGGCGTGGAGCTTGCCGCAGTGCTGGTGGTGCACGAGCATCCGACCGATATTCGCCATAATTCGAAGATTGACCGCCCCGCCCTGGGTGAGTGGGCGTCAAAGGTCCTTGCGGGGGCGTAAGCGCCTGCCGGATCCCTATGTCTAAGGAGTATGATGTCCCCTCATTCTTCGCGTGAGTCCTCTTCCCACGAGTCCGCACCCCGCTTGTCTGCGTCCCGCCTGTCAACTTCGCATGCGGTGACCTCCCCGACGGCGCGGTTCCGCAAGCCGGCGCAGCCGCTGGCGGCACGCTACACCGACCCCGCCCCTCGTTCGTTGCGCCCGGTTGAGGAGCCCGATTTCGCGCCGCGTATTGGCGAGCGCATCCTCTTTACCGGTGCGAGCGGTCTGCTGGGTCGTGAGAGCGTTCTGGCGTTGTTGCGTGCCGGCTATGATGTGCGCGTTTTTCAGCGTGGTGATTCGGGTATTGCGGCGCTTCTGCCCGATTCGATTCGCCCCCGTTTTGAGCAGGTGCGCGGCGATATTACGAACGCGCAGGCTGTGGACCTGGCGATGACCGGCGTGAACGGCGTGGTGCATGCCGCGGCGAAGGTTTCGGTCAGCGGCGAGTGGGCTGACTATGAGCGCATCAACATTGAGGGCACCCGCACCATGTTGCAGGCGGCGCTGAACCATTCGGTGGGTTCGTTCCTGTACATTTCGTCGCCGTCGGTGGCTCATGCCGGCGCGGCGATTGTGGGTGATGGTGCCGGCGTGGCGTCCCCGGAGCATGCGCGCGGTAACTATGCGCGTTCGAAGGCTGCCGCTGAGCTGCTGGCGCTGGAGGCGAACGGCACTCGCCTGCCCGGTGGCGGGGTTTTGTGTGTGGGTGCGTTGCGTCCTCACCTGATGTGGGGCCCGGGCGATACCCAGCTGGTCGAGCGTATTCTGGAGCGTTCCGCCGCGGGCCGTCTGCCGCTGCTCTCTGGCGGTACGGGCCTGATTGACACGCTCTACATTGATAACGCCGCGGATGCCGTGGTGCGCGGCTATCAGCGCCTCGACGCTTTTGCGGGCCGGGCGCTGGTGGTGACGAACGGTCAGCCGCGCACTATCGCTGAACTACTGGGTGGTTTCTGTGAGGCGGTGGGCGTTCCCGCCCCGCGTTTCTCGGTTCCGGCGAAGGTTGCGGCTCTGGCGGGTAAGGTCATTGAGCGCGTCTGGGAGCGTCTGCCGAAGAACGTAACCGCCGGTGATGAGCCGCCGATGACGGAGTTCCTCGCCGAGCAGCTGTCGACCGCGCACTGGTTTGATCAGCGCCGCACTCGCGAGCTTCTGCAGTGGGAGCCCGCCGTGTCGATTGAGGAAGGCTACGAGCGTCTGGGCTTGTTCTACGGGGACAGGTACAAGCGATAGGTACAGCCGCCAGTTGCTTCTTATCGGGGTGGCTTTCGGGTTGACTCCCCCCACCCCCGGTTTATACAACTGAGGTTTAAACGAATGACGGCGTAGCTACATCCCCCGTACGGGAGGAACGTAGCTACGCCGTCATTTTTGCGCCGGAGCGTCTATCTAGCGTGATGCTTTATGGAGCTTTTACCTAGCCCGCGCTTTTACCTAGCGGGAGCGCGGCGCCCGCTGGCAGTGCGGGCAACGGTAGGATGAGCGGTTCTGAAACGGCTCGCGCACCATCAGGGAGGTGCGGCCCGCCTCCGCACAACGGTGGCAGGGCTCCCCGGCACGACCGTAGGCGTTCAGCGAGCGCTCAAAGTAGCCAGACTCGCCCAGCACGTTCACGTACAGGGCATCGAAGCTCGTGCCGCCAGCCGCCAGGGACTCGCGCAGCACCTGCGTGACCGCCTCCAGCAGTTCACGGGTTTGGGCGGCGCTGAGGGTGCGTGCGGGCTTCGCGTAGTGCAGCCGCGCACGCCACAGCGCCTCGTCGGCGTAGATATTGCCCACGCCGGAGATCACCGACTGGTCCAGTAGCACCTTCTTAATGCCGCTGGAGGTGCGCAGGAACTTGCGGCGCACCGCCGCGGGGTCGAAGAATTCGTCCAGCGGGTCGCGGGCAATGTGCTTGACCGCCTCGGGTACCAGAAAGCGCTCGGGTACTTCGCCCAGCGATGCTTCACCCGCCGCCGCGGGTACGTCCGGTACAAGCGGGCTGAGGAACATGCCGCCGAAAATGCGCTGATCCACGAAGAGCAACCGCTGACCTGCACCCACCGCGCCGCTGGTAGCTCCTGATGGTCCCAGTTCCAGCGCCACGCGTAGGTGCCGTGGCTCCGCATCAAACGCCGCGCGAGCCTCCGCCTCGCTGGCCGAATCGCTCTCCGAAGCTTCACCCGGCTCATCGCGCACGAGCAGCTGACCGCTCATGCCCAGATGCACCACGAGTGCCTCATCGGCAAGCGTGCCGTCCGGCTCGCTTAGGGTCAGCCACAGATACTTGCCGCGACGGTAGGCACCGCGCAGCACCCTGCCGGTGAGTGCCGCCTCGAAGTGGGCGGGACCGGGCAGGTGCCTGCGTAGCGAACGGGCATCGACCACGCGCACCGACCGCACGGGGCGGCTCAGCGAATGGTCGGCAATACCCGCACGGACGGTTTCTACTTCGGGCAGTTCGGGCATGGGTTCTCTCCCTTCAACGGCCCGCGGGTAATGCGGCGGGCCTAAACCAGAACGCGGTACGCCTGCTCAGCGGCAAGACGCTCCGCCTCCTTCTTACTCGGACCCACACCGGTACCGGCCTGCTGGTTCGCCACAATAGCGACCGCAGTGTACACGCGCGCGTGGTCGGGGCCCTCGCCGGTGACCTCGTAGCGCACGTCTCCCCAGCCGCGGGCGGTGGCGAGGTTCAGCAGCTCAGTCTTCCAGTCGCGTCCAGAGTTCAGGACCTTCTCATCGTCGAGCAGCGGGGCAATCAGGCGCAGCACCAGGTCACGAGCCGCCTCGCGACCGCACTCCAGGTAGGTCAGGCCAAAAATCGCTTCCATGGTGTCGGCAAGGATCGAGTCCTTATCGGCGCCGCCGGTGTGAATCTCGCCCTTACCGAGCAGGATGTACCTGCCCAGATGCAGGTCGCGTGCCACCTTCGCCAACGCCACCGTAGACACCACCACGTGGTGCAGCTTCACGAGCTCACCCTCGGGCAGGTCGGGGTAGCGTCGGTACACTTCTTCAGCAATCGCCAGGGAAAGCACCGAATCGCCCAGGAACTCCAGGCGCTCATTATGCTCCACCCCGGGGTTCTCGAAGGCGTAGGAGCGGTGGGTTAGGGATAGCAAAAACGTCTCGGCGTCGATATCGACTCCGAGACGTTTACGCAACTCCCTAGTATCAACACTAGGAAATTCAGTCATAAGGATTCACCGCTTCTTAGGCGTCTGCAACCTTACGGCCCTTGTACTCCAGGAACAGGGCGTTGCCTGCAGCGTCGGTTACAACCTTTGCCTGGTGGGGCAGGCTGTAGGTCACGCGACCGTTTTCAACGGTCTTAACCAGCTGGGGCACGGATGCCTTCCACTGGGAACGGCGTGCGCGGGTGTTAGCGCGGGACATCTTGCGCTTGGGAACAGCCACAGCTATCTCACAATCTCTAGTAACAACAATTTAGTTTTCGGTATCTGCACCGAGCAGGCCCTGTAGGGCCGACCAGCGCGGATCCAACACCTCGTGATGATGCCCGGGGTCATCCTCCAGGCGCGCACCGCAATCGGCGCACAGACCCTGGCAGGTGTCCCTACAAACAGGCTGGAACGGCAGTTGAAGGATTACTGCGTCCCGCAGAGCCGGTTCAAGGTCGATGGAATCATCCTCAACGGCGTACTGCTCATCTACTTCGTCTTCGGGGCCGCCAGCCGGGGCCTTCTCAAAGACGAAAAGCTCTTGAATATTGGCCGACATCTCGTAATCAATCGGATCCAAGCAGAGGCTACACTCGCCGTGTACATCCACAACGACGGAGCCGGTTACTAGGATACCATCAACAACAGACTCCATACGAATATCGAGGTCAATATCCGAACCCTCTTCCACGCCGATGAGCGTGTTACCCAGGTCTGCCGGTGCGGGCAGAACCTCAGTGAGAGTTTCCATGGTGCCGGGGCGGTGAATCAGGTTAGTAACCGATACCACCAGCGGCGATGCGTCTGCATGTGAAATGGCGTTTCTCCTTACGAAATGTATAAACCAAAGTCCCATTTTAGGGGTCATTCGCACCGTTAATCAAGATTAAGCGCCGTTTAAATCTCTTTAAGTGGCGCTCACCTCTTAAATATCCCCTTAAGGAGGCGCCGCGCGGCACTTAATCGGTCGGTCGGGGCTACTACTGGGGGACTTAAGTGCCCGGTCGGCGGTGCGAGTTATTCTGCCGGGGCCCTGCCGGTGGTCATGTCGGGCGTGTCGGATGGGTGCGTATCCGGGTTGATTAGGCGTTTTTCAGGGCGCGGGCGACCGCCTCCGGCACGAAGGGAGTCACGTCACCACCCAGCGACGCCACCTCACGAATAATCGTGGACGACACCGCACCGTAGCGGTCCTCACCCGCCAAGAACACCGTCTCAACCTGCGCCAGGTGGCGGTTCATGCTTGCCATCGGAGCCTCATAGCTGTAGTCCGTCGCCGAACGCAGACCCTTCACCAGCACCTTCGCGCCACGCTCCGCCGCGTACTCGGCAAGCAGCACGCCGGGCGGAATCGGCTCCACGCTCACGCCCTCAATGCCGAGCTCCTGCAGGGACTCACGCACCAGTTGCACGCGCTCCTCCAGGGAGAAACGGTATTTCTTGGAGCTATTGTGCGCCACGCCCACGATCACCTCGTCAAAGAGCTGAGCGGCGCGGGCAATGATTTCCAGGTGGCCGTGGTGCACGGGGTCAAAAGATCCGGGGCAGAGGGCAATCATGGCGGTCCCTTCACGAATAAATATCAGACGTTGAAATGAGTAGATGCGGGCGAATTTAGGATGCGGGTTAGTGGCATGCGGACGAGCGCAGGCTGAGGGCGGAAAGGTCGGGCGGCGATTTTAGGCGGCGAGCTCTTCAGCATCCTCGCCAGATTCGTTGCCGAACTCGTCGCCCGCCTGCTCCTCCACCTCGTCAGGCTCCACATAGTAGAGAACCGTCTCGCCGTGCTGACGGGTCGAAAAACAGTACAGGCCCTCGCCCCACACCGGCTCCGGGTCGCGCGAAGAACGCTCCACCACGACCACGGCACCCTCGGCGAGCTTGGGGGTGAGCGCCTCCAGCAGCTCGCTGACCTGCTCGTTCGGCATGGCGTAGGGCGGGTCAACAAACACCAGGTCCCACGGACCGGAGGCGGACTTCACGTAGGTCAGCGCCTGAGACTGCTGCACGCGCGCCGCAGAACCGGTAGCGTTGCGCCCCATTGCTTTCTCCACCGCGGCAACGTTCTTACGAATCACCGCAACAGCCTTCGGGTACGTGTCCAGTAGCGTCACGGAGGCGGCACCGCGCGAGAGCGCCTCGCAGCCCAGCGCGCCCGAGCCGCCAAAGGCGTCCAGCACGCGGGCGCCACGAATAATGTCGTAGCTCTCCAGCTTGGAGAAGAGGGATTCCTTCACCCGGTCGGTGGTGGGGCGAGTATTATCCCCCGGAACCGAGGCAAGGCGAACGCCTCCGGCAGCACCGGAAATAATACGGCTCATAGGTCTCTCCTCTTAACTAGTGCGGTGTGTTGACGTCAGGGTTTCAGCGAGTGGTGGGCAAGGCTGGTTGATGGGCGGAGCGGGCAGAGCGTTCTGCCCCGTTGGGCGCTTATCCCCTGCCGAGGAACGCCTCACGGTCAGCGTCCAGAGCGCGGTCAATCGTACGCGCCAACGACGGGTGCTTAGCCAGCGTCGGGTCCTTCTCCACCACCGAGCGGGCATCCTCGCGGGCACGCTCAATAATGTCGGCATCGGCGAGCGCCCGCAAGAACCGCAGGGTGCTCTTCGAGCCCGATTGTGCAGCACCCAGAATATCACCCTCGCGGCGCTGCGCCAGGTCGATGCGGGAAAGCTCAAAGCCGTCCGTGGTGGAGGCGACCGCATCCAGACGCTCCCGGGACACGCCGCCCTCCTCCTGGCGGGTAACCAGCAGACAGGTGCCCGCGTAGCCGCCGCGACCCACACGACCGCGCAGCTGGTGCAGGCCCGAGATGCCGAAACGGTCGGCGTCCATGATGATCATGAGCGTGGCGTTCGGGACGTTCACGCCCACCTCAATGACGGTGGTGCTGATGAGCAGGTCAATTTCGCCGCGCTCGAAAGCGGTCATGTCGGCGGTCTTCTCTGCCGGGTCCATGCGGCCGTGCAGGGTGCCGATACGCACGCCGACGAGGGCATCTTCAGCGCTCAGGTAGGAGTACATTGAGGCGACCGAGGTCAGCTGAACCTTGCCGTCACTACTGGCGTTACCGCCCTGGCCGAAATAGCCCTGGGCTGAGTTGCCCGCGCCAGTTCCAGCACCGTTCAGGCTGGATGCGCCAAAGAACGCGGCGCCCTCCTCCAGGCTGTCGCCTTCCTCCCCGATTTTGGGCACGACAACATATACCTGGTGGCCCGCGTCGATTTCTTCGCGGGCGCGCCTCCACAGGCGGGACGCCCAGGCGGGCTTCTCGGCGAGGGGCACCACGTGCGTTGAGATTTTCTGTCGGCCCGCGGGCAGGGTGTCGAGCACGGACACGTCCAGGTCACCGAACACGGTCATGGCGACGGTACGCGGAATGGGCGTTGCGGTCATGACCAGGCGGTGCGGCAGGGCGCCGTCAGTGCCGCGCAGGCTGTCGCGCTGCTCCACGCCGAAGCGGTGCTGCTCGTCCACGACGACCAGACCCAAATCGTGGAAGCTCACCTCGTCGGAAAGCAGGGCGTGGGTGCCAATCACAATCTGGGCGGTGCCGTCGGCGAGTTCCTGCAGTACCTTGCGCTTGGCGCGGGTGCCCATGGAGGCGGTCAGCAGGCGCACACGCACACGCGGGCTCTCTCCCCCGCCGCCATTTGAGCCGTCAGCATCAGCAGAGCCGTCAGCATCAGCATCTTCGGGCGCCGCCATATCACCCAGGATGTCCAGCACCGAACGCAAATGCTGCTCGGCAAGCACCTCGGTCGGGGCGAGCATCGCGGACTGGCCGCCCGCATCGGCAACCTGCAGCATGGCACGCAGAGCCACCACGGTCTTACCGGAGCCCACATCACCCTGCAACAGGCGGTTCATGGGCGATTCACTCGACAGGTCGGCGGCAATCTCAGCACCCACCTTCTGCTGCCCCTCGGTCAGCTCATAGGGCAGAACCTGAAGCAGCTGATCGGCAAGGCCGCCCTCCACGGCGGGGCGCGGCTGAGTCAGGTGCGCGGCACGCACCGAGTGCAGGCGGGCGAGCGCGCTCTGCAACACGAACGCCTCGCGGTAACGCATCTGCGCCTGCGCGGCACGCCAGGTGTCCTCCGAGTCGGGGGTGTGCAGGGCGCGGTACGTCCACTCCAGCGACGGCACCTTGCGGGCGCGACGAATCGTGTACGGCACCGGGTCTTCAAGCTCTTTGAGCGGAACCTTTTCGAGCAGCTGCGCCATGTAGCCGCTGATGCGGTCGGTGGGCAACTTCACGGGGGCGCGGTAGACAGGCACGGGGGCGGTGGCGGCGTCGGTGACGTCCGCGCCGGAGGCGTCCTTCGAGAGCAGGGCGTAGTGCGGGTTGGTGAGGGTGTATTCGCCGCGGTAGATGCCGACCCTGCCGGAGAACATCATGGTTTCACCCTCGCGGATTTCCCGGGCGGCGGTCCAAGCGTTGAAGAAGGAAAGCTTCATCTGTGAGCCAATGAGCACGCCCGCGCCGGGGTTCGTCATGCTGGGCGCGGGCACGCCAAAGAGGTCTCCCTGCGCGAAATCATCCTGGCCGTAGCTGTCTGCGTAGCCGCTGTAGGAGGCGGGCTGCGCTCCCCTACCCTGTGCACTGGGAATCTGGGCACTGGGATTCTGCGCTGCGGGGTTCTGAGCGGCGGGATTCTGGGTAGCTGGGTTCTGCGTGGAGTTAGCGAGCGCGTTAATGCGCGGGTTGTGCATCCCGGTCGCCTGCCAGCTCTGCGCGGGCGCACCGGATACTCTGGATACGCCGGATACGCTGGATGCACCGGATGCGCCGGGGCGGTTAGCTCGCCCGGGCACCACGGATACAGGGCCGCCAGCCCCAAAACCAGTGGCACCAAAACCGGCAGCCCCAAAACCTGCGGGTGCGTCCTGCCCGGTGGCGTCGGAGAGCCGGTCGGTGATGGTCACTTCCGTGATTTTGCCACGGCGCGCCGCCATGGTTCGGGTGCTCACGTGCACCACGCGGGCAATGATGGTGACGTCCTGGCCCTCAACGAGTTCGGCGAAGGAGCTGAGCTCACCGCGCGGCAGGTACTTGCGCGGGAAGTATTCGAGCATCTCCCCGACGGTTTCCAGGCCCAGGTGCGTGGAGATTGCCTTGGCGCTGGGCGCGGGCAGGTACTTTTTGAGCGGCGCGTTTTCGATGCGATCTTCGGAGGCGTAGCGTGCCAGGGCACGGCTCTTAGCCTCCGCGGCGGCTGATGCGGGTTTATCAGCCGCAACCTTCGCAGTAGTTGCCTTCTTAGTGGAAGCTTTCGGCGCTTTCTTTGCGGGAGCAGTCTTCTTCGCTACAACCTTTTTGGGTGCAGGCTTTTCAGCTTCCGCCTCGGGCTCGACCTTCTTCGGCTCAATCTTCTTTGGCGCGCTCTTCTTCGGCGCAGGCTTCTGCTCGCCCTTTTCGCTTGCCTTCGTTACCTTTTGCGGGCGCGCCGAAGTAGCCCGCGCGGCAGTTTCGCTCTCCCGCGGGCTCGGTTCGTTCTGAGTTAGTTCCTTCTGAACCGGCTTCTTCTGAGCGGGTGCTTTCCGGGCAGGTTCCTTCGGCTGATCTGCTTCTGTCTGATGCGCTTCCGACTGTTTTACGTCCGGCTGAGTTGCCTGCCGTGCCGCCAACGCAATATCGACCAGCTCGTAGAGAGCGTCGTCGGTCATGGTGTGCGCGGCGGGACCCAGCGAATGTTTGAGCGTCTTGAGCGCCTTACGGTAGGGTGCGCTGGCGCGCTGTGCCGCGCGTTCGCTCAGCTCGGCGCGGCTCGCCTTGCCCCGGGCGTAGGCGGCAAGATCGCGCACGGTCAGCTCGGCGGTGGTGCGGAGCTGTTCATCGCTCAGTAGCGGCGCATCCTTTTTCCGTTGCCGAGCTCGGGTCGCGGAATCAGCACGGGTCGCAGAACCGGCACGGGCAGGCTCCACAACCGTTGAATCTACGGACTCAGAATCTACGGGCTCACTCTGCGCTGCCTCAGCTTTCGCGGGCTTATTTGTCGGCTTAGTTTTGACCGGAGCAGGCTCAGGAAGACCCAAGTCCAGGGCTTCCTGCTGCGGGTTTACGGAACGTCGGGCGGGGCTCATGCTCCGCCCTCCGCACCGCACGAGTGGTCGGCGTGACGACCATCCGCCAGGGAGGAAATACGCTCATCCGACCACTGACCGTAGCCCATAATCAGCTCGCGGGCGGGGTCGATGTCGGGCACGTGCACGTGCAGCGCCCAGAGTCCGGCCGCCATGTCCAGGGGCGTAATGAGCAGGCTGTCGCCCATGGCTTCAAGTTCGGGGCGCAGCTGCGCCAGGGCGAGGGGCTCGCAGGTCAGCGTACCCATGAGCTCCCAGCCGCTCTGCCCCGCGTGTTCTGCGTGCTCGGCAGGTTCAGCGCCCGCCTGTTCAGAACCCACTCGTGCCGCAGAACCGGCTGCAGAAGCCACACCGGCAGAGGGGGCACGCAACATGGATTCCACCTGTGCCTCGTGCAGAGTCGCACCTTCCCAACGCGGGTTGGAGTGCACCACGGCAAGGTAGAAGCCGAGCGCGCCGGCATCCACGAAACCGGCAAGCTCGGGCGAGGGCGGGAAGTCCGCGGTGCGTTCCAGCGCGGCAAGCATCAGCGCACGTCGACGCTCTTTCAATGCCTCATCGGCAACTTCTGCGTCCTGCGATGCATCGTAGTGCGCGTCCAGTCGGGCGAGCTCCACCATAACCGACAGCATCGTGGAGGGCACCATCTGCTCCCCCACACTGGCGCGAATACGCTCAGCCGCAAACGCCATTGCGCGCGCCTCCGCGTGGGCGTACTCCAGCTTCACTTCGCGATGCTTCGGCTGGGAACCGCCAGCCAGCACACGCTCGTAGTCTGCCTCCAGGGCACGCACGAGCGGCAACTCGGCAGCCGCCTCGCCAAGCTCCTGGGCGAGGTTACCGGGCAGGAACCAGTAGCTGCGCACCGCCTCCAGCGCCCAGGCGCAGAGCAGAGTACCGGAGTTGCCGCGCGCCACGCGGGATGCGCGCATAATCGCGTGCTCGTAGATGCCGCCTAGCTGAATCCACAGGTGGGCGAGGGTTTCCTCTTCGGAGGCGCCCGCCGCCTCGGGCACGCACGCGCCCTCCCCGCCGGGAATTTCGCCGGCGGGAAGAACCTCGCTGGGCAGAACCTTACGGGGCAGAGCCTCACTGGGCAGAACCTGTTCCATGCCCCGCTCAAACTCTTCGGTCAGGGTCAGCAGGGTGTGGGCGATATTGGAGCCTGTGTCCTTATCGGGCACGGGGAACCCGTTGAGTTCGTTGAGCGCCTCGCGGTAGAGTTCGATGGTGGTACGGGCGGCGGTGGACCACGCTACGCCGAAGCGGTAGGCGCGCACGCAGGCGCGGCGGTAAATCTCGCGCTCTTCGGTGCGCTGGTTCTGTTCTGCGTTCACGCTACCCTCCTCGTCGGTTTCGTCAGTTTCGCGTGGTTCTCGGCTGAATTCTCAGCTAGTTCTCGATGCTCTGCACTGCCCGCAGCACGGGCTGAATCTAACCTGTTTCGTACTTCTATTCTAGGTAATTTCGGTTAAATGTACGGTATTGCCGGTCATCTATCCCGCTGGCTGAAAATGCCGGCTAAAACATTTCGCCAGCCCCCGGCAGGGTGCCCGGTAGAGTGCTCAACAGGGTACCCAGCAGAGCACCCGGTAGAGCTCCTACGCGGAAGCCCCGTAGTGCTCCCAGCCCATGCCGTCCAGGGAGCGGCCGTCCATGACCACCGCCGCGCCGGTCACCGCATTGTGGCGGCGCTCAACACCGTAGAGCTCGGCGCTCAGACCTCGCTCCGGGGCATCCGCAACGCAGGTACCCAGGGGCACAAACTCTTCGGGCACCTCACCGGGGAAGGTCGCCAGCAGGCCGTGGTCCTCTCCGCCAACCAGCACGAAGGTGCGCGCCAGGGATGCGGGGCTCTCCCCCGCCTCGTTGCGCTCACCAATCGCCAACAGCAGGCGTGCCAGGGGCAGCAGCGGTTCGGCGAACGCATCCACGGCGGCGCGGTCGAGGCGCATCTGCACCCCGGAGGCGGCGGCAACTCGCCCGGCGTCCTTTACGAGTCCGTCAGAAAGATCCAGCATGGAGCTCGCCCTATGCTGGCGTGCCACTTCACCGGCGGGGATGGGGCTGACCGGGTGGTGCTGCGAGTCGACGGCACGCTCGCAGACCGCGAGCATATGCGCGGCGTCTTCGGGGGTGAGGGTGAGGGCTAGCTCGATGAGTCCTTCAGGAAGAGCGGCTGAGTCTTCACCCGACTTTTCAGCCTGCTTCTGAGCCCACGCCTGAGCCACCGCGCCCAGCGCCGACTCAACACTCTGACCGGCGGCGATGGCACGCAGCAGTGCCGTGGCGGGCAGGGAGAGAGGGTTGAGCAGCAGGCGCAGACCGGCATCAGACCAGGCGGTACGCCCTGCCAGGGCGATAGTGTCGCCGGGGCGTGCACCGGAGCGCAGCACGGCGCGGTCCGTGTAGCCGAGGGCGGTGACGGTCACCGACATCTCGGTGGAGTCGCCAATATCGCCGCCGCCAATCACGCATTCGGTGGCTCCGCAGGCGTTGATTCCATCCACAATGCCGTGGGCGAAGCCGTCAATCCAGCCGTAAGGAGTGCTACCGGGCAGGCTCAAAGAGATGAAGAGGCTCGCCGGACGCGCACCCATGGCGGCAACGTCGGCGAGGTTCTGGGTCGCGGCTTTGCGCCCCACATCGTAGCCGCTACTGCGGGCGGGTTCCAGGATGAACTCACCGGCCTCACCCGCCCGTGCGATACCGCCGGGCCAGAGGTTCATGAAGTCCTGGTCCTCAACGAGAGTGTCAGTGGTGACCACGGTACGCTGACCGGGCGCGGGCGCGGCGAGGACGGCACAGTCGTCACCGGGACCCACATCGAGGGGTTCAATGTGCCCCACCTGGCGTGCCGCAGCGGCAACCTGCTCATTGTGGGCGTTGATAATCGGCATGAAAGCGCGCAGAACGCGGGACTCCCCCAGCTTTGAGAGAGGTGTCTCTCGCATGGGGTTGTCCCGCGTTTCGCTAAAAGTCTGAGGATTCACATCCTCTATTATCGCGTATTCTTACGCGTTATGTTCGCCTTATGCTCCGCGGCTGAAGTAGCGGATTGCCAGAGCAATCAGCACCAGACCGATGAGTGAGAAGAGGATCAGCGGTGCAATGCCGGAAAGTCCGGAATCGTCCGCGTCCGCATTCTTCACGGCCTGCTCCTGGGCGGCGTTTGCGCCGTCAGCCTTTGCCACGCTCTTTGCGGAGCGGCTGGCGCTAGCCGAGGTGGAGGAGCTGGGCGACTTCGAAGCCGATACCGAGCTTGAGGAGCTCGAGGGGCTTGCCTCGTGGGAGTGGTCCTCGTCGGTCTTATTGCGCGAGAGGTATCCAGCAACCCAGTCTGCGGCACCCGGGATCGAGTCATTCGAGCCGTTATTGGCTGCGATTCGTCCAAGGGTGGTGCCGCCGGAACGCAACGGATCGTCGTCGTCACCATCAAGCCTGTCGCTCGGTGCCTTGCTCGGTGAAGAGCTCGAAGATCCCGAAGAGGAACTTGAGGATTCAGAGGAGTTGCCCGGTCGCGGAAGCTCAATGGAGATGATGACATCTTCCCCAGAGACTTCCTGACGATTGCCGGGGACGGTCACCGGGTTGTTCGCCGGAGGAATCGGAGCAACAGGTTCGGTCTCAATCGGGGTAACCGACTTGGAGTCCGAGCTGTCCTTGTTATCCTCTACCGGAGCTACGGGAGCTACCGGAATCACGGGGATAACCGCAACCTTGGTCGGCTCGTTAGTCGGCTCCTGCTTAGCTTCCTTGGAGGGCTCCTGAGTCGGATCCTGAACCGGGGCCGGGACTACCGGAACCTGAGAAGGATCCTGGGTGGGTGCCTCAGTCGGTTCCTGAGTCGGCTCGGGAG
>ERZ1699226.128-NODE-133-length-13114-cov-2.175945_pt1 | contig 13114 bp, 9 predicted proteins | sample MGYA00581547_ERZ1699226 | MGnify/ENA primary metagenome ERZ1699226 (study PRJEB42319, sample SAMD00040328) | human oral metagenome | material: saliva | host: Homo sapiens | study: EMG produced TPA metagenomics assembly of PRJDB4115 data set (Metgenomic analysis of...
GCGGAGTTGTGTCGATGGTATAAGGCGGCGTCGTGGGTTGTTCCGTCGGCTCTTGAAGGTACTGTGGTGAGGACTGCGTCGCCGTGGCTGGTGTAGCATGTGCTGGTGCGTTGGGATCCGGCGTTGGTTGCTCGTCAGTAGCTGGAGGAGCTCGCGCAGACGGGTCTGCCTCCGGCGGTTCGTACGGCTTCGGTGACCGGTGCGGAGGCGGATGTTCGCGCCTTCATGGAGGAGTTCTTGGGTTCTTCTGCGTTGCTGGAGCGGGTGCGTGAGCAGTTGCGTATTGTGGGTCCGGTTCCTCTGGATCAGGGGTATTTTGCCTGGTCGGAGTCTCTTGAGGAGGATTCTGAGGAGGCGCCGGTTCAGGGCGATTGGCGTACCCTGATGTTCTTCTCGTACGGCATTGCCCAGCACGTGACCCGTGAGTTGCGTGCTACGCGTGCAACGATTGCGGCGTTGAAGAAGAACGTGGGGGAGCGCCCGGTTCAGATTCGCTGTGACGGCTTGGACGTGCTGTGATTTTCTAGTCGTGCTGTAGTGTTCTAGTGAGGGGCGGTTTTGCCCCGGGTTGGGCGTTGGCACGCGGGTTTGCGGGCGCGCTGTGCGCAGAGGCGAGGAGGTGAGAGGCGTGTCGAAGGTGCCTCATCTGCTGAAGGGTAGTGCGCTGCCTGACGGTGCGCAGCAGCGGCTAACGAAGTATGCTTCTGCGCATCCGAAGAGTGCTCTGCACCGCAAGGGCCAGCATCATGATGCGGCGGTGCTGCTGGTTCACGGTATCGGCTATCAGAATCACGGCGAGACGCTCGCGTATTTTGGCAAACCGGTGGCGCATAGCGTGCAGACTCTGCTGGCGCTGAACACAGATTCTGTCGCGCTCTCCGAAGAGAACTCCGCCGCGGAGGCTTCTGCGCGGGTTCGTGTTGAGGTGATTCCTGACGGCGATACCCTCCCGCCTGCCGCTGAGGTGAACCCGCTGAGTCACCACAGCGAGTTGACGTATTCGTTGACGATTAAGCGCACGGAGTACCCTGCCGACCCGGTTGAGGAAAGCCCGCAGGTTGAAGAGAACTCCGCGCGGGAAGAACCCGCCGAAGCCTCCGAGTCCAAAGAATCTACAAGAATCAGTCTGCCGAAAGTTGAACTTCCGAAGGTAGAGCTGCCCAAAGTGGAGTTACCCAAGGTGGAACTGCCTAAAGTGGAGCTCCCTAAGATTGAGCTGCCGAAAATTGAGCTTCCCAAGGTAGAGCTCCCGAACATTGATTTCCCGAACATCGAGCTACCTAATCTTGAGCTTCCGCGCCTGCCTCAGCCGAAGCCGCGCCCGGTTCGCACAATCACACGCCGCAGCCTCCTCTTTCAGGAGGGCTTCTGGCGGCCCAGGCATTACCGCCCGTTGAAGGAGCATTTGCCCTGGTTGGTGTCGGTTTTGCCGCTGTTTTTGATGTTCTGCTTCTACTATGAGCGCCCCGGCGCGACCTGGCGTGAGCGTGCCGGGCACCTGCTGCGTTCTACTGCTCGATTCGTGAACGTGGCGCTGTGGCTGGTGCTGGCGGCTATGGCGCTCATGACTTTCCGTGATGCTTTTGTGGCGTCTCTGGGTACTCCGCAGGGTGCATTTACGGGTCTGGCGGCGGTGCTCGGCCTGGGTATTGTGGGCTGGGTTTTGGCTCGTTGTGCCCGTGAGCTGTGGGCGCTGGTGAAGGCTATTCCGACGCAGCTGATTCAGACGGCGACCAGCCCGGAGTCGCGCAATTTGGAGCGTATTTATGCGCGTCTGGATCGTCAGCTGGACGATTTGAGTTCCCGTAGCGATGCGGTGGGTATTATTGCTCATTCGCAGGGCGGATATTTGAGCTATGAGTTACTGCGTCGTCGTGCGGCGGCGGGTAAGAAGCCGATTCGTTTCTTCTACGGCCTGGGTAGTGGCGTGGTTCCGATTAGCATTATCGCTAGTGACCGCAACGACATTCCGGGGCCCCTGGATGCTGCGGGCAGCTACCGTAACCGCGCCATGCTTCTGTGGGTGAGCGCGGTCGCGGCGTTCTCCTGGCTGGTGGAAGCGTCCCTGCTGTTTGGTCCGTACCGTTCGCTGCTGCACTATACGATGCTGGTGCCCCTGGCGTTGAGCGTGGTGCCGCTGGTTGTGAGCGTGCCGGGTGCCTTCAAAGGCAGGGCGCGTATTGGCCGCAAGAGTGCACGGGAAAGCGCCTCCGCAACTACCTCGGTAAACACCCCGGAAGATGTGCGCCTGGTCAACCCGTACGGCACGCGCGCCTACGTGAAGTGGCTGATCCCGCTGCTCTTCGTGCACGGCGTTTTCATGCTGTACGCGGTGTTCATGCTACTGCTGGCGCAGTTGCGTGTTGAGGGCGCGGTCCCTGAGCTAACGCCCGCCTCCGTGGCGTTTTGGGGCGCGCTGATTCTGGTGCTCATGATGTCGGTGCGTAGCGCCTGCCACCTGTATGTGCGCGCCTACGCTCCGATGCTGCAGGATCTTGATGTGGCTGACCGGTGCGAGATTTCCGCTCGTGGTGACAGCATTGGCAGGTCGAATATTACTCAGCCCGCCGATGTAGACGTCAGCTTTGTGACCCTGCCGGGCCCGTCGGTGAATAGTCACATGCAGTATTTTGATGCGTGTTCGCCGGTGCCGTTGATGCTTGCGCACCGCCTGGTGCCGCATATGATGCCGGAGGGTGAGCAGGCGCAGAAGGTGGAGGCTTTCACCGATATTGGTACGGAACTGAACCACGGTTTTGCGCGCGTGAAGAAGTGGATGCGCACCATGCATTACGGGCTGTATGCGGTGCTTCTGCTGATGCTGTCGGTGCTACTGAATGTGGCGTCGCCGGTGAGCCTGTCCGCGTTGACGGGGCTTGATACGTCGCGCCTGCATTCGGAGGGCTTTGACCGTCTGGTGGCGGATGCTCAGCAGCTGCGTGAGCAGGCGGGTTCTTCGGATCTGCTGCTGTGGATTCTGGTCGGCATTTTTGTGGTGGAGGCGCTGCTGATGATGGTGCTTTCGCCGTGGACTCAGCGGCGTTTGCAGCGTGCGTTCATGATGCGCAAGGTGGACCGTACTGGTCAGCTGAGCGAGTTCAATCCTTTGCCGATGGTGACGGCTCTTCTGGGTCTTGACGGTGAGGATGAAGACGCTGAGGATGCAGAGGAACATAACCCCGCAGGGGAGAAAAAGCAGGAGAGTAAAGCAGGGCAGAGCGCTGTAGTTTAGGGCGCTTAGGCGGTGCCGTTGGAAAGGCACCCCAGAATTTTTATGCATTCGTGTGCACCTAAGATTTGCTGGGGTTTGGCTGATTCTAATTAGCGTAGTCTCCGTATCCACGGTAATATATTCAGCACTGCGGATACTATTTCGGCGCTTGTCGAGGTGGTATTGGCGGTATCTATCACTCAACTTCGCGTACGCTTCACAACCGTGCGCACCAACGAAAGATGAATACTGGTGACTCAGACTATGATCACCCCCGCATACGAACCTGCATGCGGCGGGTCTGCTTCTGTACACAATTACGGCGTCATGCACCCTGACCCCGTTTTGCTTGCCGATATGACCGTTGCGGAACGAGGAGCTGTTTACCGCTACTTGGCGCGCTTCACTGAGCTGGATGACGCAAAGATTTTCTACGCGTACGGTCACGCCTACGAGCTGGCTCGTAAGGATGCCGAGCGCGGTCTCTACGCAACTATGGCGTAGCCTGCATAATTAGCTTTTGAAATGCTGCTGCATTCTTTACGAGTGCGGCAGCATTTCTGCTTTCCGGGCTGGCTTTCGGGTGGGTTTTAGGTCGGTGGGGAACGTGGCGGTCATGCGCCGCTATGGTGCCCCTGATTTCTTCCTGACAACCGGGTCTTCCTGACAATCGGGGCCGCGTCCACTATGGGGGAGTTCCCCGAGGGTTCTTGAACATTGATTAGCTCTTGGGTAGTTTAGAGGTATCACAACCACTACTGCGAAGAGACTTCCGATGATCTCCGTAGGTTCTTTTCGCGGTGTTATATGTAGCGTCTGCATTGTTGCGGCGCTCCACTAAGAAACGCCCTAAGGAAAGGTGCTCACCGATGAGCTTCACCAATATCACCTCCGATTACGAGCCCCAGTTCGGCAATTCGGCACCCAGCCGCGACAACGGCATTACTCACCCGGATCCTGTTCTGCTGTCCTCGATGACGAAGGCTCAGCGTGGCGCGGTGTGCCGCTACCTGGCTCGTTTTGCTGAGCTGGATGATGCGAAGATTTTCTACGCTTATGGTCATGCGGATGAGCTGGCTGCGAAGGAAGCGGCTCGTACCGGTAGCTTTGCTACGGTCTAAGGCTTCCTGCTTCGGTGCGATGCGGTGAGGCTGCACCTTCCGGATGCGCCCTCAGGGTGCCTGAGCTCTGCGAGGGCGGGTTCCCTGCGTAGGCGCGGAGGAAGCGTGTAGCGAACCGCTGCTATGAACCGTTGCCGTAAGCCGCACGCACCTACCGGCGACCATGAATTGAATACGAGAATGCCGCCGCACCCTCCCGAGTTTCGGGGGAGTGCGGCGGCATTTCTTTGCCCAACGCAGGCTCTAGAGCCCGCGCACGACCTCCAGCAGCTTGAGCGCCGAGTCGCGCCAGGAGTAGCGGCGCACATCCGACAGACCGTCAATAATCACGCGCTCGCGAACGGCGGGGTCCTCCAGGGAGCGGATAGCTTTCACCCAGTCGGCGGCGTGCGCCTCCGGGGCGCCGTCAACCGGCGCGAACACGGCGTGTGGCGCAATCTCACGGAAAATCGGGATGTCACTAATCACCGCGGGGCAGCCAGCCGCCTGAGCCTCGACCACGGGCAGGCCGTAACCCTCCTCGCGGGAGGCAGTCACCAGGGCGTGCGCCTGGCGGAGCAGCTGCTGGTACTCCTCGTCGCTCACGCCGTTGTGCACCTCCACGTTCTCACCGATAAGGCGCTCGTCGGTGAGCTGCACCAGGCGCTGCGGCGGCATCTTCGACAGCAGGTGCAGGCGGTAATCCGGCAGGGAACGCATCGCCAACAGCAGGGTTTCCACGTTCTTGTACGGCATGAACGAACCCATGTACACCAGGTGCTTGACGGGCTGCTCTTCGCGGGTGGTGGCGCGTTCCAGCGCGGTCTGGCGGGAGACGATGCTGCCGGGCTGCGGGGCGTTGGGCACCACGAACAGCGGCTTGGTGGTCAGCTCGTGCTCACGAATCAGTGAGGCGGTCGACTCAGAAACCGTCACGACCGCGTCGCCGTGGTTGAGCAGGAAGCGCTGCGGGGTGTAGGTCTTGTGGAAGAGTCGCCAGCCCACGCGCACCGGTGCGGGCAGGAACCCGGGCGGGGTCGGGTGCGAGTAGTAAATCAAATCGTGCAGGGTGAGAATCAGCTTGAATTTGCGTCCGGTGGAGCCGATGGTCTGCATGGGGGAGAACACCACATCCGGGGCGTACTTGTTCAGCTGCAGTGAGGCGGTCGGTTCGAGCGGACCGGTGGGCGAGCAGATTTTCACGTGCGGCAAATCCGGCAGCATGTCCAGCTGACGCTCGTCGCTAATAATCATGGTGAGGTCGAGGTCGGCGGCGGCTTCGTCACCGGTGTCGATGAGAGTTTTGAGCGCGCCCAACAGAGAGGCGGTGTAGCGGCTGATGCCGTCGTGGAAGCCGATACGGGTGTATCGGGCGTCAACCATGAGTTTCATGTTGGTTCCTTACTTCTCGTTCCCTGAGTGGTCGGCGGCGAAATCGGCGATGAGTTCCGCGGCGCGGCGAGGGGTTTCGTAGTGGATGAGGTGCCCGACTTCGGGGATCATGTCCAGGCGCTCGCGGGCACCGGTCGAAGTAGCGGGTAGGTCGCGGGAGGTCAGCGTCGCGTACATGGCGCGAGCTGTTTCGGGGGTGCCCAGGTCGTCGTCTTCAGCAACGAGCATCTGCACGGGTACTCGGATGGCGGCGGCGTATTCGGCGGCGGTGTGCGTAATGGACGCTTCGTAGGCGCTGAGCACTCCGCGGCGGGAGCCGAAGGAGCCGAAGTAGGCGGCGTGCTGGCCGTTGATGAAGCGGCGCATTGCCTTGTCTTTGGTGCGCATCATGACTTCGCTGGAGGCGCGGGTAATCAGCTGCGAGCGCAGGAGCGGGTAGCCGATTTTTTCGGGGAGTGCCGCGCCGGCGCGGTAGTAGAGGGAGGCGAGGCGGGAGGCGACGCGCTGGCTACCTTCGAGGGCGGGTTCGCTAATCGGGTTGATGAGCGAGAGCAGTGCGAGTGAGTTCGGGTGTGCGGCGGCGAAGGCGCTGGTGACGATGGAGCCGAAGGAGTGGCCGACCAGGTGCAGCGGTAGGGGCTGTGCATTCTCGCGGGCGGGGTTAGTGTGCTTCACAAAGTCGTTTAGCCACGCCACGTACGCGTTGATGTTATCTTCGCCCTGAGCGTTTTCGTCCCGAGTTTTTTCGGGCAGGTCTGCGGAGCGGCCAAAGCCGGGCAGGTCGGGGCTGATGATGCTGACGTTCGGAATAAGCTTCAGCAGGTAGTTCGCGATGATTTCGAGGCCGTGGTGGTCGCCGCGGAAACCATGCACGAGCAGTACGGGGTAGGAGCCTTCGGGAAAGACACCGTCGTTCATGCCTTTGCCGTACTGCCAGTAGCGGGTCATGACCGCCTGCGCGCCGTCACCGATGAGGGCGTCGTGGCGGGTGCCGGGAATGAGCGGGCCGGGTACACCCTCAAGAACTGAGGTGTTGGGGGAGTCCGGGGTAACGGTGGAGGTCATGGGTACCTTTCGCGGGTTGGGTACTGGGGCGGCAACGTCCCGTTCTTAATTCTAGGGGAGAAGCCTGAAAGGGCTCTGAAACTTACCTCCCGCATCGACAGGTGGGTGGATGGTGCCGTCCATTTGGTAGTCGGGGCGGCCTCAACTCTGGCTCGGTGCGGGTTTCGCGTTACACTTGGAGGGTTAAGTTTTTATCAACCTGTCTTTATTTAAGGAATCGCTGTGTCTGCTCAGGTAGAGACCGAACGCAACGAAAATGCGTACGACTTCCGCGCTATGGAAGCCAAGTGGCGCCCCTACTGGGACGAAACGAAGGTTTTCCAGCCCACCGGTGACGCGCCCAAGGGCCGCAAGTATGTGCTGGATATGTTCCCGTACCCCTCCGGTGACCTTCACATGGGTCACGCGGAGGCATTCGCTATTGGTGACATGAACGCCCGCTACTTCAAGCAGTGCGGCTACGATGTTCTGCACCCGATTGGCTGGGACTCCTTCGGCCTGCCCGCTGAGAACGCTGCCATTAAGAACGACACTCACCCCAAGGAGTGGACGTACAAGAACATTGAGACTCAGGCTGAGTCCTTCAAGCGTTACGCCATTGCCGCTGACTGGAGCCGCCGCCTGCACACCTCGGACCCCGAGTACTACAAGTGGACTCAGTGGCTGTTCGAGCAGTTCTACAAGAAGGGCCTGGCGTACCGCAAGGACTCCATGGTCAACTGGTGCCCCAAGGACCAGACCGTGCTCGCGAACGAGCAGGTTGTCAACGGTGCGTGTGAGCGTTGCGGTACTACCGTGACTAAGAAGTCGCTGAACCAGTGGTACTTCAAGATTACTGATTACGCACAGCAGCTGCTGGACGACATGGAGCAGCTGGAGGGCAAGTGGCCCGACCGTGTTCTGCTCATGCAGCGCAACTGGATTGGCCGTTCTGAGGGCGCTGAGGTGCGCTTCGAGATTGAGGCGACCGAGGACCAGGCTGCTGAGTCCTTCACCGTGTTCACCACCCGCCCGGACACCCTGTACGGCGCAACCTTCATCGTGGTTGCTGCGGATGCGGCGTTCGCCGAGCAGATCGTGGCACCCGAGCACAAGGCTGCCCTGGAGCAGTACCGCGAAGACATTAAGGCACTGAGCGATATTGACCGCCAGTCCTCCGACCGCGAGAAGACCGGCGTGTTCACCGGCCGCTACGCGATTAACCCGCTGACCGGCGCGAAGCTGCCCGTCTGGGCTTCTGACTACGTGCTCGCTGACTACGGTACCGGCGCGATTATGGCTGTGCCCGCGCACGACCAGCGTGACCTTGAGTTCGCCCTGAAGTTCGACCTGCCCATCGTGAAGGTCCTGGACGTTGAGGGTGCTGAGGACCCGGCTACCAGCGGCGTTGCCGCAGCTGGTGACGGTGTGCTCATCAACTCCGGCGAGCTGACCGGCCTGCCGAAGGCTGAGGCGCTCGCTAAGGCTATTGAGCTGGTTGGGACGTCCGGCACCGGTGAGGGTAAGGGCATTTACCGTCTGCGTGACTGGCTGCTGTCCCGCCAGCGTTTCTGTGGTACCCCCATCCCCGTGATTCACTGTGAGGATTGTGGCGAGGTTCTGGTCCCCGAGGATCAGCTGCCGGTTCTGCTGCCCGATAACCTGCGCGGTGAGCAGCTGGCTCCTAAGGGCCAGTCGCCTCTTGCCGCTGCCGATGACTGGGCTATCGTGCCTTGCCCCGAGTGTGGCAAGCAGGCTCGTCGCGACTCGGACACCATGGACACCTTCGTGGATTCCTCCTGGTACTTCCTGCGTTACGTTTCCCCGAACTACGACAAGGCTCCTTTCGACCCGCAGGCTATGAGCGAGTGGGGTGCCGTCGACATGTACGTGGGCGGTGTGGAGCACGCTATTCTGCACCTGCTGTACGCACGCTTCTTCACCAAGGTTGTTCGCGACCTGGGCCTGATTAAGCACGATGAGCCGTTCAAGGCGCTCATGAACCAGGGTCAGGTGCTCAACGGCGGTAAGGCGATGTCCAAGTCGCTGGGTAACGGCGTGAACCTGGGCGAGCAGCTCGACAAGTTCGGTGTGGACGCTATCCGCACCACCATGATTTTCGCGTCCCCGCCCGAGGATGACGTGGACTGGGCGGATGTTTCCCCGTCCGGTTCGCAGAAGTTCCTGGCTCGCGCATGGCGTGTGGCTCAGGACGTCACCAGCGAACCCGGCGTTGACGCAACCACCGGTGACCTGGAGCTGCAGAAGCTGATTGCTCGCACCGTGCACGAGGTTCAGGGCCTGCTGGATAACGGCAAGTTCAACGTGGTTGTTGCTAAGACCATGGAGCTTGTGAACGCTACCCGTAAGGCTATTGACTCCGGTGCTGGCGCGGCTGACCCGGCTGTCCGTAAGGCTGCTGAGACTGTCGCTATTCTGCTGTCTCTGTACGCACCGTACACCGCTGAGGACATGTGGCACGCTCTCGGCCACGACACCCCGGTTCTGACCGCGGGCTTCCCCGAGGTTGACCCGGCTCTGCTGGTGGATGACACCGTCACCGCTATTGTGCAGATTAAGGGCAAGGTCAAGGCTCGCCTGGAGGTTGCGAAGGATATTTCCGAGCAGGAGCTTCAGGAGCTGGCTCTGGCGGATGCCGCTGTTCAGCGTTCGATTGGTGACGCCGAGATCCGCAAGGTGATTGTGCGTGCGCCTAAGCTCGTGAACATCGTGATCTAAGCTTTTTAGATAAAGGAAGTTTCTTAGATAAAGTACAAGCCCCGCTGTGGCTTCGGTTCGTTTTATGGAACGAACCCGGAGGCGCGGCGGGGCTTTGCTGTACTGCGGTAGTGATGAGTGCCATAATGTTCAGGGAACGCTAGGAGAGGGTTCGTCATCGAATCACGCACTGACGAACCGGAAGAAGGGCCGGAATATGGAGCGAGAGAACAAAGCAGAGAACCGCATTGCCGTGGTAACCGATAGCGCCGCCGCCCTCGACCCGGAGCTCGTGCAGCGCCTGAGCGCTCGCGGCAATTTTGTGCTGGTTCCGATGCCGGTGACTATTCGCACGCCCGGTTCACCGGATCGTCAGCTGCAGGCCTTGACCGCCTCCGAGGTGGATGAGGCGATTATGCTTGCACACGTGATGGGTCAGACGGTGAGCACTGCCGGGCCCGCGCCGGGCGTGTTTGCTGATGTGTATGACGAGTTGGCGTCGCGAGGTTTTACGCATGTGGTATCGGTGCATCTGTCCGGTGAGCTCTCGTGCACGGTGGAGGCGGCACGCACCGGTGCCCGCCTGAGCCGCCTGGGTTCTAAGGGCGTGAGCGTGGTGGATAGCCGCACGGTCGCGGGCGCCTACGGTCATGCGGTGGTGCGTGCCCTGGAGGTGCTGAACTCTGCATCCGCAGGCGCGAGTGTTGAATGTCCGAGTCCCGCGCAGCTGGTGGACTACATTCAGTCCGTCTGCGAGCAGTCCACGCTCTACTTTTATATCCCGACCCTGGATGCTCTGCGCCGCGGTGGCCGTGTTTCCCCGGCGTTGGCGATGGTGGGTCAGATGTTCCAGATTAAGCCGATTGGCACGATTACCGAGGGCAAGCTGGCGTATGTGGAGCGCCCCCGCACTGCGGCGCGCGCCCTGGAGCGCCTGGTGGAGGTGACCGTGCAAACCTGCCGTGAGCATCAGCATGCGGCGGCGCTCAGCTCTGCTTCCGTGGGCTCTACTGCCACCGACCCCGCCAGTTCTTCGCTTGCCGCATCCCCGCGCGGTGAGGTGGTTGCGGTGCATCATGTTGGTAATGCGGCGCAGGCGGTGCAGCTGTACGAGCAGGTTCAGCAGATGCTGGGGGAGAGCTCCCTAGTTCATGATGCCGCCGCTTCTTCGGCGCCGGAGTTTTTGGTGAGTGCGCTGCCGCCGGTGCTGTCGGCTCATTCGGGGCTGGGTGCTGTGGCACTGGTCGTTTATTAGGATCGTGTACTAGTCGCCTATCCAGCGTGCCCGTGCTGAGTGCTCGTGCGGTGTTCTTGTGTGGCGTTCTCGTATGATGCGCCGCGGGCGACACGAAACACGACACGAAAACTGTGTGCCGGGAGCATATTTAACCCGTTTTGAGGCTGTGGTGTGTCTTACGTTGGGCTCGTCTGTTTTCGCGTGAGAAATTGCACTGCGTGCGAGCGCATGGGGCGTCATTGAAACCCATTCGCAGGTGAAAGGGTATTTTTTACCCTCAGATTTTGCCTTGATATGGCGCGGTTTTTAGTAAATGTGCGTTTCATGTGTGTTTATGTTGCCGTGACCGTATCGCAACATTTTCTAAGCATGAACACAACGCAAACCAACAGAAAACAACGGGTTTTTGCCGGTTTTTATGGCGCAACTCACAAAAATTTCTCGATATAACACACCAAAACACACACAAACTAGGGTAGGATTATTACCAACAACGGCGGAACGCACCGGGCAACATAGAGCACGGACAAATCCGACTAAACCAGAGCCCACAAGGCATCGGATTTGTACCCCGCCACCAACGCACTGACAAGGAGATACTCCAGTGACTGTACGCGTAGCAATCAACGGCTTCGGCCGCATCGGCCGCACCTTCTTCCGCGCAGCTCAGACCGAGGGCGTCGGCTTCGAGATCGTCGCAATCAACGACCTCACCGATGTTGAGACCCTGGCACACCTGCTCAAGTACGACTCCATCATGGGTCGCTTCAACGCAGAGGTTGAGGTCAAGGAAGGCGCGCTGGTTGTTGACGGCAAGGAAATCAAGATCCTCGCTGAGCGTGACCCCCAGAACCTCCCCTGGAAGGACCTGGGCGTTGACGTAGTCCTCGAGTCCACCGGTTTCTTCACCGAAGGCAGCAAGGCAAAGGCACACATCGAGGCTGGCGCTAAGAAGGTTATCCTCTCCGCTCCCGGTAAGAACATCGACGGCACCTTCGTCATGGGTGTGAACGACGACCAGTACGATGCAGCTAACCACCACATCGTCTCCAACGCATCCTGCACCACCAACTGCCTCGCTCCGATGGCTAAGGTCCTGAACGACGCATTCGGCATCAAGCAGGGTCTGATGACCACCATCCACGCATACACCGCTGACCAGCGTCTGCAGGATGCTCCCCACCGCGACCTGCGCCGTGCACGCGCAGCAGCTGTGAACATGGTCCCCACCTCCACCGGTGCAGCAGCAGCTGTTGGCCTGGTTCTGCCCGAGCTGAAGGGTAAGCTGGACGGCTTCGCAGTCCGCGTTCCCACCATCACCGGCTCCATCACCGACCTGACCTTCACCGCTGAGCGCGAGGTCACCGTTGAGGAAGTCAACGCAGCAGTCAAGGCAGCAGCTGAGGGTCCCCTGAAGGGCATCATCAAGTACAACGAGGATCCCATCGTGTCCAAGGACATTGAGGGTGAGCCCATCTCCACCGTCTTCGACGCACCGCTGACCAAGGTCATCGGCGACCAGGTGAAGGTTATCGCTTGGTACGACAACGAGTACGGCTACGTTGCACGCCTCGTGATGTTCACCAACAAGGTTGTGGCATCCCTCTAAGCCCCCAATAGGCTTACGACGCTCACCGAGTGTAAGCGTCACCCCGCGTAACTAACGCATAGTGAACCCCGGCACCACCGCATCAAGCGGGGGAGTCGGGGTTTGCTGTACCAAGGCCCTATGTAAAGGGTCTTAATAAAACCCCAAAATGTATAAACATACTATTTTCCGTCGCCCTTTTTGGGTCAAAAATACCGTAAGGAAATAGCTGACAGAGAGTGCGAATATCCGCGATATTCTGCGGAAAAACACCATATAAAAGCTATTTACTAGGCTGTCAATCACCCTAATGTTCGGTATGATGGAAACGGTATTTCAGACGACCTCAGCAAATGTATCTCATTTAAAAAATTAAGGAAATTTATGAACATCTACTGTTTAGGCGGCGGCAATATGGCGACTGCCATTGCAGGCGGTTTGGTCAAACAAGACGGTTATCGTGTCCACATTGTCGAACGCGGCGCCGAAAGACGTGCACAACTGGTGCAAGAATTGGGCGTAGCCACTTCTGAAAACCTGCCCGAATTGAGTGCGGACGACGTCCTCATTCTCGCCGTCAAACCGCAAGACATGCAGGCAGCCTGTCAAAACATCCGTTTAAATGGCGCGCTGGTGTTGTCCGTAGCGGCCGGATTGTCCATCGATACCCTCAGCCATTATCTGGGCGGCACACGCCGTATCGTGCGTATCATGCCCAATACGCCGGCCAAAATCGGTTTGGGCGTATCCGGTATGTTTGCCGATGCAGGCGTTTCAGAAGCCGACCGTACAGCTGCCGACGGCATCATGCGCTCTGTCGGCAC